>TARA_R110000868_G_scaffold203445_1_pt1 | contig 32581 bp, 31 predicted proteins | sample TARA_R110000868 | Tara Oceans TARA_R110000868 (sample SAMEA4397489) | marine metagenome | biome: Polar Biome; feature: [SRF] surface water layer (ENVO:00010504); material: water (ENVO:00002006), including particulate matter (ENVO:01000060) such as... | depth 5 m | reverse complement strand
CAGGTCCTGTACCGTTAGCATGAAATTGTCGTTCCGCAGATTTGAGTTGTCATGCTACCGGGTATAGCCGAGGTGAACCATGCTCCGGGGGCGCACATGATGGTGAATGAGTGTTTTCGATCGAGACGGCGTCAAGCCTCTATTGAACGGGTGCAGCGTTAAAAAATGAAAACTCGCTTCAACGCAAATGTCAGATCTGCTGATTAGCCGAACGCGAGTTGACTTAAATTAGGAGCGATTCACGCTTCCCAACGTTGAAACAGCCATGTTGCCAACGAATAGGAGTGGTTGCTATTGGCCGATCTTTGCCGATCATGACAGGCGAGAATCGGCCAAAAGCTGACACTCATAGGTATCTATTAGTGACCAGACAGAGCATCGATTATTCGGCATTGCTCGATCACACCGCCCTGGCAGCAGGCGATCAGTTTTTCCAGTTCGATCTCCAAAGCCACGAGGTCACGGATGCGTGCCCGTACCTGGTGTAGTTGTTCACCCACTTTGGCATCTACCGCAGCGCAGGAAGCATCGCGCTGATCGGCAAACCCCAGCAGTTCGCGCACATCATCCAGGGTGAAACCCAGTGAACGGGCTCTGCGGATAAACAGCAGGCGGTCGCGCTCGCTATGCGTATAAACGCGATAGCCCGAAGGCGTGCGACCTGCCGAGGGCAGTAGGCCCAGTTGCTCGTAGTAGCGAACCGTCACTGCCTTGGTGTCTGTCGCCTTGGCCAACTGACCAATGGTGTAATTCGCCGTGCTCATCGTTGCTTGACCTTATAGCCGCTATAACCTTCATCCTAACCGTATTCAGCCCACCTGAGGATCGGTCATGGACAGCTGCTGCGAAGACAAGGCAAGCGAACTGGCCCAGCTGCGTGACCAGCAGAGCCGCGTGCTTTATATCGTTCTGGCGATCAACGGCCTGATGTTTTTGGTCGAGTTTGTCGCTGGCTGGGTCATCGGTTCGACAGCGTTGCTGGCGGATTCGCTGGATATGTTCGGCGATGCATCGGTGTATGCGCTGACCCTGTACGTGCTGCATCGCAGCGCGCGCACTCGCGCAGGCGCAGCGCTATTCAAGGGCAGCCTGATGCTGATGTTTGGCCTGCTGGTAATCGTCGACGCCATACGCAAGTTGGTGACCGGTGGCGTTCCCGAGGCACAGTGGATGGGGTTAGTGGGTAGTGCGGCGCTCATCGCAAACACGCTCTGTTTCACACTGCTGTACCGTCATCGCAGCGACGACCTGAACATGAAATCCACCTGGCTGTGCTCACGCAACGACTTGATTGCCAATGCCAGTGTGATCGTCGCCGCCATTCTGGTTGCGGTTACCGGAACCCTCTGGCCAGACGTGATCGTTGGGTTGGCCATCGCGGCGCTGTTTCTGCATTCCGCGCGGCAGGTGCTTGCCGAGTCCTGGGCGGAGTGGCGTCGGCATGCGGTGGTTTTGCCAAGTGCAGCACCAGCCGTGAACATGCTCAGCACCTGTTGCAACCCACCGCTCAACGCTCAGGCAGAGCGCTGTTGCGCGACTGAGAGTGCGGCGCAAACCGAGACGAACGGCAGTGCTTGTTGCCAGCCAGCAGCGGTAGAGGCTTCATGCTGCGACACAGCAGCAACCGACAGCTGTTGTGGGCCATCCCCAACCAAGGAAAAGGACAAGTAGATGAGCCTGAAAGTACCGGTACATTCCACCATAAGCTCCTGGGGGTTATTACTCGCCGCATGGCTGCTGGCGGTGGCCGCAACCCTGGCCGCCTTGTTTATCGGCGAAGTCATGGGCAAAACCCCGTGTGTGCTGTGCTGGTTCCAGCGGATTTTCATGTTTCCTCTGGCGGTGATATTGACTATCGCCTGCTACCGCGCCGACTTCACTGTTTGGCGGTACGCCTTACCTCTGGCCGCTATCGGCTGGGTGATTGCCCTCTATCACTGCATGCTGTTTGGTGGCGTGATTCCGGAGGATCTAAAACCCTGTAGCGCCGGAACCTCCTGTTCCGGGGCTGACATGCTGATTTTCGGCAGCGTACCGTTGCCGCTACTGTCCCTGGCCGCTTTCACTGCCATCATCCTGCTTCTTGCCCTGATTCGTCGGAGAACCCTTGTATGAATAGACGTGCCTTCGTGTTGACCATCAGCGCGGTAACCATTGCCGGATTCGTCGCGGCGGCAGTCCTCTACCAGCGGTTCTCTGCCCCCCAACAAACTCAAGCAGTGACCCAGGCGAGCAGCTCGCTGGTGCGTTTCCATTCACCAATCATTGGGCCGGTCAACGCGCCGGTCACCATCGTCGAGTTCTTCGACCCTTCGTGCGAAAGCTGCCGAGCGTTTTTCCCCTACGTGAAGCAAATCATGGCGCAGTACCCGCAGGACGTACGTCTGGTCGTGCGCTATGTGCTGTTCCACCAAGGCTCGGAAGAGGCCGTGCGCTTACTAGAAACGGCACGCATGCAGGGGCTTTACGAACCGGTGCTGGCCGCCGTGCTGGAAGCACAACCGCAGTGGCATGACGACGCGCAGGCCCAGAAAGCCTGGGAAGCAGCCGCAGCAGTGGGGCTGGATGTCGAGAAGGCCCGTGCCACCATGAACTCGCCAGCCATCGACGAGATACTGGCCAAAGATGCTGCGGACGTGAAGAAAGTCGGGATTCAAGGTACACCCACCTTTTTCGTCAACGGCAAGCTTCTGACCAAGTTCGGCCCAGAACCTCTGCTGGAATTGGTGCAGAGCGAATTGCAGAAAGTGCGCTAAAACACCAAGACTGGCGCAAACGCCATGGCTGCTTTATTCGGGAGTTTTTATGCGAGCACTGGAAAACAAGATACCTCCACCGATTGTGACTGGCCTGTTCGGGCTGCTGATGTGGCTGGCCGCCCGTTATACGCCAGGTCTCGACCTGGCGCTCTCGGTACGAGTGCTGGTGGCGCTGCTCGTGTTGGTCATTGGCGTTTGCTTCAGTGTGGCCGGAGTCCTCTCGTTTCGGCAGGCGCAGACCACTGTCAATCCGCTGAAGCCTGAAACTGCATCGGCACTGGTGCGCTCGGGTATCTATCAATACTCACGCAACCCGATGTATGTCGGCTTTGCTCTGTCTTTGCTGGCCTGGGCCTGCTACCTGGTATCACCGTTGGCATTGCTCGGGGTGCTGGGGTTCGTCCTGTATATGAATCGATTCCAGATCAGCCCTGAGGAGCGTGCCCTGACAACCCTGTTCGGCAGCGAATTCCAGGCCTATCAGGCGCAGGTGCGTCGCTGGCTCTAAGTTGGCTAGCCCACCGTTTAGAGCCGCCACCTGGAAGCCAGCAGTCTTCCAAAGCAATAATTTGTGGCAACGATCTGGAGGTTGAACGCCCGCTTTTGGCCGAAAGCAGAAGTTCATGACCCGCTGCTATGTGCCGTGCTCAATTGGATATTCATCCGCGCATTTCAAAGATGGCACCTTCCACGCCCAGCACCTCACCTGAGGCTGAGTAGATGCCCACTCCTTTTTCCCACACATCTTTGATCTGGCCATCAGCGCAGCGAATACGGTAGCTCAGCTGATAGGGCTCATTACGCAGTAATGCGCATTGCACGCAGTACCAGATGTAATCCACATACTCAGCCAGGATCAGCGCGCCATAGTGATGTTCAGGGTTGTTCGAGAGGTAATCCGGGGAATAACCGGTCAGGTCCTTACAGCCCGCGCTGACATATTGCATCGGCCAGTTACGCTGATTATCTCCCCGATAGATCAGCCCCGGCAGCTCATCAATGAGCCCGCCAAACCCCAGCGCGGAATTTTGCGCTTGATTAAGCCTAGCGTTCGGCTCTTCGAGTGGTTGCTGTTGGACGTCACTACGGTGCACCCACGTTGCCAGTTCAAGGCGTGAATTAAGTCGAAATTTACGTAGCAAATTACGCACATAAATTTTCACAGTGCCATCGCTAATGCCCAGTTCGCGGGCAATTTGTTTGTTGTTACAGCCATTGGCAATCAACGCTAACGTTTGGCTTTCACGCTCGGTCAGTTCATTCGGCAACGCAGCAGGTGGCGCAGCAAGCTGAGGCCGCGCAGCGGTCAGCAACAGGCTGGTGTTAATCATCACTCTCCCCCTCGGCGGCGGGTGGCCGTGGCTCAACAACCCCAAGAGAACAGCAATTTACGTGCCTTTCACCTCGCACTACCCCTTTGTGCGTACCCCCTCCTGCAGATCGACAACTAATTCCCTTAAGGAAATTATATTCCCAAGCAGGAAACTCGAATGACCTAGCTCAACCGTGTTTCTCATGCACCAACTGAATGCTTCAACGCATTACTACGGGGCAAAAATGGCGATTGGCGCAAGCCAGCAAGAGGATCGACATGAGCACTACAGCCAAACAGTTTTCGACCAGCATACCGCGCTATTACAACGGCGAACCTAACCAGCTGGCGACACATCACCTGCTGGTTTCACAAGGCAGGGGATGTACGGAGCAAGACCGCATTTGTGCCAGCCTGAACCACACGTCGGTGCCGATGACTCACCTGACACTGACTGATTACTCGAGTACAGCCGAGCTGCAACGGGTCATGCTCAGCACATTGCGTGAAGCCACAATAGGTTTGCGCGTTTACTTGTTGGGCGATGAAGACTTCATTTGGCCCCTGCATGCATTGGCCAGAGTTGCTGGCTTGCAGGCTGAAGAAATCGAGGTAATCCCGAGTGTCGCAGGTGGCCATTCAATCTACTGCGTGCATTGCTCAACCACCCAACATGGCGCCCTCGAAAGTCCTCACACCTGTACTGAATGTGGCGTGGTGCTTGAGATTCGCCAGCATTTTTCCAGGCGCCTGGGTGCTTATCTCGGCGTTTGCGCCGACGCTCGCCAGCCTTTTGCGCAGGTGCAAGCATGAGCGGTTTTATTCCGGTGCGCGTAACCGACATACGCCAAGTCACCCCGGTGATTCGAGAAGTCAGCCTGCAGTCACTCGGCAGCGCATTGCCCGCGTTCTCGGCGGGCAGTCACATCCAAGTGCTGCTGCCCAACGGCAAGCGTAACGCCTACTCGCTGCTCAGCGACCCACTGGATACGCGCCACTACCGGATCGCAGTGCGCCATCAGGACGACTCGCGCGGTGGCTCACGCTATGTGCATGAGCAGTTGCAGGTCGGTGATGAATTACGCATTGCACCGCCCGCCAATCTCTTCCCGCTGCACAACGAGGCGCACCTGCACATTCTGCTCGCCGCTGGGATTGGTATTACCCCATTCATCCCTTACTGCGCAGAGCTGCTAAGACGCGGCGCGCCATTCGAGCTGCATTACGCCTACCGCGGCGGAGTCAGCGATGCCTATGTGGCACAGCTGCGTGAGCTCATCGGTGAGCGCCTGCACTGCTATGACAGCCCGCAGCAGCGCCTTGACCTCAAGTACGTGCTCAGCAACCGACCACTAGGCAGTCACATCTATGCCTGCGGCCCACAGCGCCTGCTGGATGACCTGCACCAGCAAGCGGCAACGCTCGGCTGGAGTGACCGCCGTATTCACAGCGAAGCCTTTACTGCGGCGCAATCTGGCGAGCCATTCAGCGTGCAACTGCTACGCAGTCAGCAACAGCTGAGCGTCGGCGCTGATCAAAGTCTGCTCGAGGCCCTCGAAGCCGCCGGCGTCGAGGTACCGAACCTTTGTCGCGGCGGCGTTTGCGGCCAGTGCCAAACCGCTTACCTGCAAGGTGATGTTGAGCACCGTGATCACTTTCTGAGCCCTGAAGAACAAACCGCCAGCCTGATGCCCTGCGTCTCGCGCGGTTGCGGCCAGCCCCTTTTGCTCGACCTTTAGGAGACGTATTTATGAGCCTGACTTTTAAACCGCTGGAGAGTTATCACCAGGATTTCAGCTTCCGTAACAGCGAAGAGGCCATACAGCGCTTTCCATTCCCGTTCCCGGAAGACCACTACATGTACTCGGTCAATCTGGAACCGGCCACCTCGCGCGACCCCGGTTCTATTTTCGAGCACTGCTTCGACATCGATGAGCACTACCGCTCGGAAATGGCTGAGCGCGGCCGAGTACTGGAGCGCGATCCGCGCCGCTGCTTAGTGATGCCGCATATGCAGACAGCGGCCTGGGACACCCTGGCCATCTTGATGGAGCACCTCAGCCAAGATTATCCGCAGTGGTTTGAACTGGCCCGTAACGGTGATCAATGGCAGTGGCAAAACCACGCACTGGGTATCGAGCAACGCTTCACTTATGGCGATGCCGATACGCTGCCATGCGAGCCGTTGGAATATATCGGCCGTCAGGTGCAGGGCGACTTCGCCTTGCTCGACCAGCGCGACGGTGACCTGTTCATGGATGCCGGCATTGTCACCTGCCCGGCCGACTGGTCTCTGGCATTCGATGCCGGCATGAGCTTCAAGCAATGGCACTCGCCGGTGCCAATGGCACACCAGATGGGCGTATTCGACCGTGCGTTGAAGTACCTGGTGAACATCCAGGTCGGCCAGCCAGTGCGCCGCCTGAACTGGACACTGACTATCAACCCGCGCCTCGACACCTCGCCGGAAACCTTCCACGAGTGGGGAAGCGATCGCGCCAGCATCACCCCGAAAAACGTCGGCAGCCTCGTCCATCTGCGCGTCGAGCTCCAGGTCATGGTCCGCTTACCGCGCTCCAACGCAATGATGTTCAGCATCCGCACCTACCTGATCAGCATGGACGAACTGGTTACCCAGCCCGCCTGGGCCCAACGCCTGCACCGCGTGCTGCGCGACCTGCCGGACGCTATTGCCGACTACAAGGGCATGACCCTCTATCGCCAGACACTGGTTGATTGGCTCAGCCAATTCGACAGCCAGGCCTGAACCCTACTTACGACCTCAGAAAAGGACATTAACCATGGCTAATTCATGGCGCATCACTGCTCTACGCGACCGTCACCTAGCGCTCGGCTCCTCCCTTGAGGACTGGAATGGTATGGGCACGCCCTGGACCTACTCCAGTGACCTGGCTGACCACCACGAAGCGATCCGTACCCGCGCCGGCCTGATGGATGTGTCCGGTCTAAAGAAAGTGCACTACGTCGGCCCTCACGCCGAAAGCCTGCTCGACTTCGCCACCACACGCGACATGAGCAAGCTTTATCCGGGTAAATCGGTCTACGCCAGCATGCTCGATGAAGACGGTAAGTTTGTTGATGACTGCATCGTCTATCGCACCGGTCCCAACGCCTTCATGGTGGTGCATGGTGCCGGCACCGGCTACGAGATGTTGATCCGCTCAGCCCAGGGCCGCCAGGTCGCTGTTTTGTTCGATGACGACCTGCACGATCTGTCCCTTCAAGGCCCACTGGCTGTCGATTTCTTGGCCGAGCACGTACCTGGGATCCGTGACCTGCCTTACTTCCATCACCTGCAAGGCAAGCTGTTTGGCCGCCCGGTGATGATCTCGCGCACCGGTTACACCGGCGAACGCGGCTATGAGATTTTCTGCAAAGCCGCCGATGCCCCGACCATCTGGGACGGCATCCTAGAACACGGCAAGGGCATGGGCATTATCCCGTGTGCCTTTACTGCGCTGGACTGGCTGCGGGTCGAAAGTTCCCTGCTGTTCTTCCCCTACGACAACTCGCAGATGTACCCCTTCGCCGATCAGAAAGCCGGCGACACCCTTTGGGAGCTGGGCCTGGACTTCACCGTATCACCAGGCAAGCAGGACTTCCGTGGCGCCAGCGAGCACCAGCGTCTGCAAGGCAAAGAGCGCTTCAAGATTTTCGGCGTACTGCTCGACGGTCAGCAGGCGGCCGAAGGCGGCGACACCCTCTGGCACGAAGGCCGCCAGGTCGGTGTGATCACCTGCAGCATGTACTCACGCCTTACCGATCGATCGATGGCAATTGCCCGCTTCGAGCCGGGCTACGCCGAACAAGGCGTGGCGCTGGAGGTTCGCGGCAGCCTGCAAACCAAGGCTATCGCACACAGCCTGCCGTTCGACGACCCGGAAAAAAAGAAACGCACAGCCAAAGGCTAACCCCCCTGAGTCATTCTTTTTATAGAGAGGTAGAGCTTCATGGCTCCCGTATCAACCCAACACATCCTCAAGATCAGTTGCCCGGCAACCTCGGGAATCGTCGCGGCTGTGACCACCTACCTGGCTGAGCATGAGTGCTACATCAGCGAACTGGCTCAGTTCGATGACGAATTTACCGGGCGCTTCTTTATGCGCGCTGTGTTTCGTTTCAACAGCGGCTGCGTGGGTGACACCGCAGCGCTGCGTCAAGGCTTTGAAGACGTTGCCGTGCCGTTCGACATGGATTGGCAGTTATTCGAGGCCGGTCAGCCGCCGGGCGTCCTGCTGATGGTCAGCAAGTTCGACCACTGTTTAACCGACTTGCTTTATCGCCACCAAAAAGGCGAGCTGGACATGATCATCACCGCCATCGTCTCCAACCACCTCGACTTGCGTCCCATGGCCGAGCGTCAAGGCATTCGCTTTGTCTATCTGCCGGTGACTAAAGAGACGAAAACCGAGCAAGAAATTGCGTTGATGCAGATCGTCGATGAAACCAAAACCGACCTTGTGGTACTCGCCCGCTACATGCAGATACTTTCGGACAGCCTGTGCAAGCAACTGGCCGGGCGTGCCATCAATATCCATCACTCCTTCCTGCCCGGTTTCAAGGGTGCCAAGCCCTATCACCAGGCCTATGCACGGGGTGTGAAGCTGATCGGCGCAACCGCTCATTACGTCACCAGCGACCTCGATGAGGGCCCGATCATCGAGCAAGAAGTACAACGCGTGGATCACGCCCACCTGCCGGAAGATCTGGTAGCGATTGGCCGTGATACCGAAACCGTGGCTCTGTCAAAGGCGCTGAAATATCACCTCGAGCACCGCGTTTTCATTAACTGCGACAAAACGGTGATCCTGCCATGAGTGCCGCGACGCTGATCGATGGTAAGACCTGTGCCGCAGCAGTCATTCGTGAGGTGAGTGCCGAGGTCAAGGCACTCAAGGACGTGGGCATTGATCCGGGCCTCGCCGTGGTGTTGGTCGGTAGCGACCCGGCTAGCCAGGTGTATGTGCGCAACAAAGTACTGCGCGCCGAAGAGACCGGCATTCGCTCGTTTGAATACAAGCTGGCCGCCGACACCTCGCAAACAGCGTTGCTCAACCTGATCGAGCGCCTCAATGCCGACCCACAGGTGCACGGCATCCTGGTGCAACTGCCGCTGCCTGGGCATATCGATGAGAACTGCGTCCTGCAGGCCGTTGACCCGTTTAAAGACGTCGATGGTTTTCACAGTGAAAACGTCGGTGGCCTGAGCCAAGGCCGCAAGGTCCTCACACCTTGTACGCCTGCCGGGTGCATGCGTCTGCTCAAAGAGACGTGCGGTGATCTCAGTGGTAGGCACGCGGTGGTCATTGGCCGCTCGAATATCGTCGGCAAACCGATGGCCGCGTTGCTGCTGCAGGCCAATTGCAGCGTCACGGTGGTTCATTCGCGTAGCCACAACATCCGCGAACTATGCCGCCAGGCCGATATTGTGATCGCCGCTGTCGGCCGCCCGCAAATGGTCGATGCCAGCTGGCTCAAACCCGGCGCCGTGGTGATCGACGTAGGGATCAATCGCATCGAGCAAGACGGCAAGAGTCGCCTGGTCGGTGATGTCGATTTCGACAGCGCCAAAGCCACAGCCTCAGCGATCACTCCAGTACCTGGTGGCGTCGGCCCAATGACCATCGCCTATCTAATGAAAAACACCGTTACTGCGGCGCAGCTGCAATACCCGGCTGCTCGCCAGGCTAAACCTTCTATGGAGATTCCAGCATGAAAAAGCGAGTTGCCATCATCGGTGCTGGCCCCTGCGGCCTGGCCCAATTGCGTGCACTTCAGTCAGCCAAGGAGCAAGGCGCAGATTGTCCGGAAGTGGTCTGCTACGAGAAACAGTCGGATTGGGGCGGCATGTGGAATTACACCTGGCGCACCGGCATCGACCAGCACGGTGAACCGGTCCACGGCAGCATGTATCGCTACCTCTGGTCCAACGGACCGAAAGAGTGCCTGGAGTTTGCTGACTACAGTTTCGACGAGCATTTCGGCCGCCCCCTAGGCTCCTACCCACCACGCGAAGTGCTGTGGGACTACATAAAGGGCCGCGTCGAAAAAGCCGGCGTTCGCCAGTTTATCCAGTTCAATACAACGGTGCGCAGCGTTACCTATGACGCAAACAGCAGCCTCTTTAGCGTCACCGTGCACAGCTACGACAATGACCAAACCAGCACCGAATTCTTTGATTATGTGGTGGTCGCCAGCGGTCATTTCTCCACCCCCAACGTGCCCTATTTCGAAGGCTTCGAAAGCTTTGGCGGTCGTGTGCTGCATGCCCATGACTTCCGCGATGCGCTGGAATTCAAAGGCAAAGATGTACTGATCGTTGGCGGCAGCTACTCAGCCGAAGACATCGGTTCTCAGTGCTACAAGTACGGCGCCCGCTCGATCACCAGTTGTTACCGCAGTGCGCCGATGGGCTACCGCTGGCCGGAGAACTGGAAAGAGAAGCCACTGCTGCAACGCATGACCGGCAAAACTGCCTGGTTTGCCGACGGCACGCACCACCATGTCGACGCGATCATTTTGTGCACCGGCTACAAGCACCACTTCCCCTTCCTCGCCGAAGAGCTGCGCCTGAAGACTGATAACCGGCTGTGGCCACTGAACTTGTACAAGGGCGTGTTCTGGGAGCAAAACCCCAAGCTGATTTACCTCGGCATGCAGGATCAGTGGTACAGCTTCAACATGTTCGACGCGCAGGCTTGGTATGCCCGCGACGTCATTCTCGGGCGCATCAATCTGCCCGATCTCGCGCAAATGAAAGCTGAAGATCTGGCGTGGCGACAAGAAGAGGAAATGCTCGAAACGGCGCAGCAAATGTTTGAGTTTCAGGGCGAGTACATCCGTCAGCTGATCGAAGCCACGGACTATCCGAGCTTTGATATTGCCGCGGTCAATCAGACATTCCTTGATTGGAAGCATGACAAGTACGAGGACATCATGGGGTATCGCAACAAATGCTTCCGCTCGCTGATCAGCGGCACCATGGCCACACCGCATCACACGCCGTGGTTGGAAGCACTTGATGACTCCCTAGACGCCTACCTCAGCGAGACTCCGGCCGTTAGCCAAGTAACCGCTATCTGAAGCCGTGCGGGGGCGTTACCCCCCCCCGCCCATGTGGAGCCTCACCATGCGCCAACCTGTCATTTCTCGTCCCTGGGAACCGGCCCTGTTTGCCTGCGCGCCTAGCCTAGAGCGTCATCGAGTCGCCCCCGGCGGCCTTACGCTGATTAACCTCGAGCCCGGCGATACGCTGCAAGTAATTGACCTCGAGGGTGATCAGCGCGCCGAGCTGCATGCATTTGCCAAAAATGGCCAGCCAGCACTTGCCGCGCTAGGACTTAACGCAACACCGTACGCCGAGTTCAGCCAACGCTTACTCGCCAATGGCAGCACCGAATCAATCCGCAGTCAGCGCAGGCTATTGGGCCTAGGTATCAATACCGCCGCCATGCAAACCGCGGCTAATCTGTGGCCCGCCAGCACACCCGCTGGATACAGTCGCACCCTGCATGCGGCCGAAGCATTAGTGGTTATGGTCGCCGCACCCGGTGAAGACAGCCCGGTGTTCAGCCAGCTACGCGCCAGTGAACTGCGTCTATTCATCCAGCGTGCTAACCCGCGCCAAGTGCTTGCGCCGCCGTTGCCAGAGCCGCTTGGCGAGGTGATCGATGAATTCACCATCAAGCCCGGCACAGCGCAGGCGTATGCCGTAGCCGCCGGTCAATACATTCAAGTGCTCGACGTGGCCGGCCGACAGTGTTCGGACTTCGTCGCCTTCGACCGCAGAAGCCTCGATGCGGGCCGGGAGATCGACCTCGATCCCACCGTCACGCGCACGATTAATCACCACGCCTACCCCGGCCCAGGATTATTTAGCCGTTTCTTTGATCGCAATATGCAGCCGATGCTCGAAGTCTGCCGCGACACAGTGGGCCGTCACGACACCTTCGCCTTGGCCTGCACTGCCCGCTATTACGAAAATCAGGGCTACTTTGGCCACGCTAACTGCAGCGACAACATCAGCCGTGCGCTGGCAGAACATGGTGTTGCGGCGCGATCGGGCTGGCCCGCGATCAACTTCTTCTTCAACACGGCGATTGATGATCATCAGCAATTGACCATGGACGAGCCTTGGTCACGCCCCGGCGACTACGTGCTGATGCGCGCCAGTAATGACCTGATCTGCGCTAACAGTTCCTGCCCGGACGACATCGACCCGGCCAACGGCTGGCAACCTACCGACATCCACATCCGCGTTTATTCTGCAAAGGAGCGCTTCAGTATCGCCATGGCCACGCGCATATCCCCAGATTCCGATCCTGTGCTGACTCGCGAGAGCGGCTTCCATGCAGGCACCAGCGCCCTCACCCGCCATTTTGTCGATTATCGCGGTTGGTGGACGCCCACTCACTTCGAAGGCTTTGGAGCATTGGAGGAGTACCACGGCTGCCGCGAGCATGTGGCTGTGATGGACCTCTCGGCCCTGCGCAAATTTGAAATCCTCGGCCCCGATGCCGAAGCCCTGCTCAACCACTGCCTGACCCGCGATGTGCGCAAGTTGGCTATCGGTCAAGTGGTGTATTCAGCGATGTGCTACGAGCACGGCGGTATGCTCGACGACGGCACCTTGTTGCGCCTTGGCCAGGATGCTTTCCGCTGGATCTGCGGCGAAGACCACGGCGGCGTGTGGTTGCGCGAGCAGGCTGAAAAACTCGGCATGAAGGTCTGGATAAAATCGGCCTCCGAGCAAATCCATAACATTGCCGTGCAAGGGCCACTCAGTCGCGAGTTGCTAAGCCAGATGATCTGGACGCCGCCCAGTCAGCCAACGGTGAGCGAGCTGGGTTGGTTTCGCTTCCTAAATGGTCGCCTTGATGATTACAACGGCTGCCCACTGATGATCTCGCGCACCGGTTACACGGGCGAGTTGGGCTTTGAAATCTGGTGCCACCCAAGCGACGCCATGCGTGTATGGGAGCGCGTGTGGCAGCTCGGCAAACCACTCGGTTTGGTACCCCTCGGCCTGGAAGCGCTGGACATGCTACGCATCGAAGCCGGGCTGGTATTTGCGGGGTATGACTTTAGCGATCAGACCGATCCTTACGAAGCAGGTATCGGATTTTGTGTACCGCTAAAGAGCAAGCAGGACGACTTTATCGGCCGCGCTGCCCTGCTACGGCGCAATGCCAGCCCACAACAACGCTTGGTTGGGCTGGAACTGGAGGGCAACGAGCCGGCCGCGCATGGCGATTGTGTTCGCGTTGGTCGGGCACAAGTCGGTGTGATTACCAGTGCCACACGTTCACCAGTACTGGGCAAGAACATCGCCCTGTGCCGCCTGGCAATCGACTACTGCGAAGCCGGTACGGCCGTTGAAATCGGCAAACTCGACGGTCTGCAGAAGCGCATTAGCGCACGCGTTTCCAGCGGAACAGTTGCCTACGACCCGGATAAATCAAGGGTCCGGAGTTAACCGCAAGGAACGGCTGGGAAATTGCTAGCGCTCTGGTCGTCATGCTTTGGCAACGGCTGCCAGCAGCGCAGTTTCCCTAAGAGGAGCATTAATCCATGTGGTTCAACAATAACGCCCGGCAGCTGGCTAGCGACATCGCCAACGTGCTGACCCAGTTACCAGATCAGCACGCCCATCTGGAACAGCAGCCTTCTGCGCTGCAACGCTACCCCCATTTGCTCACTGCCATCGAACGGCTCAGCCAACGCTGGCACACACACAATGCGCAGCGCCAAGCCGAGATGCAAGCGCAGCCACCGTGCACTACTGAGCAATATCAGCTCTTACAGCAACAACTCGACGATGCAAACCGGCATCACGAACAACTTCAACAGCAACTTCAACAAAGCCATGTGCAACTCGCAAACGCTGAGGCAAAACAGGTGCAATGGCAGCAGGATGAACAGGCGTGGCAACTGACCAAGCAAACCCTCACAGAAGGCTGCTGGGATCTGACCGTCGTTAAGGGTGATGCCGATCATCCCGACAACCTGATTTGCTGGTCCGAACAGTTCCGCAACCTGATCGGATACAACCGCACCGAGTTTACTGATGGCTGGGACAGCTTCTTTGCAGTGGTCAACCCCGACGACCTGAAGAAAGTTATGCAGGTCTTCACTGACTTCATTGCTGACCCCAAAGGTGAGCCCGCTTACGTCGTTGAATACCGCATGCAACACAAGCAGCGCGGCGAGCTTTGGTTCCGCGAGCGGGGTCGCTGCTTACGCAACAGCCAAGGCGTATTGCAACGTGTGATCGGCGCGGTACGCGAAATCACCGATGAAAAAGCCGCTGAAGATTTACGCAAGCGCGAACAGAGCAACATCAAAAGCACCTACACCCAGATCGCCCAAGTAGCAGGCGTCATTAAGGGTATTGCGGATCAAACCAACTTACTGGCACTCAACGCCGCCATCGAAGCCGCTCGCGCAGGCGAACAGGGTCGCGGCTTCGCTGTAGTCGCCGATGAGGTGCGCACGCTGGCCAAGCGCACACAGGATTCGGTGCAACAGATTCAAACCATGTTGCAGCAACGCAACTAAACGCTGGGTTCTGAGCCGCCTGATGACCCAAGAGCAGGCGCGCGCCACGTGAAACGAACAGTAATGGAGCTTTTCCGCCGCCAACCAGTAGCGCTAACCCGCAGAGTTGCGCTTTTTGCGGACGAATAGAGAAATGGCACAGGCCTTGCACTTTCTCAAAGGGAACTTTTATTAACCATAGATAAATTAAAAGCTCACCCGCACGCACTCAACACTCGACCTGCCGAATACAAATCCACTTCTGAAAACTGCATCGAGGACTCAACAATGGAACAGGCCACCCCCACACTGGAAGAGCTACAACAGCTCATCCAGATGTCTAACACCATCAATATGGAAATATTTTATTGGTGGTGTATCGCCTTGATGATGGTGATCCACGCTGGATTTCTATCCTACGAAATTGGCGCATCACGCCTGAAAAACGCCCTGACCGCGGGTGTCAAAAACATTCTGGCGTTCGCCTTTATTGTGCCGACGTTCTTTTTCTTCGGCTGGTGGATCTACAACGGCTTTTCCGGTGGACTGATCCCTGACCTGGACGGTGCCGCCGCCAGCTTGCCGTGGGCCAGCAGCATGGGACCAAACATCACTGACAACGCCACCGGTATTTTCTGGGCCGCTTTTGTCCTGTTCGCCGCCACCACGGCATCGATCATGTCCGGTGCGCTTATCGAGCGTACACGGATGAGTGCGTTTATCGTATTAGCCATCATTCTGGGCTCCGGTGTCTGGATCCTGGGGGCCGCGTGGAGTTGGCATCCAGCCGGCTGGCTGACCACCGAGTGGGGCTTCCATGACGTCGGTGCTGCCGGCTGCGTGCATACCATCGCCGGTTTCTTCACCCTAGGTGTGGTGATGAACGTAGGTGCCCGTATTGGTCGCTTCAATGCCGATGGCAGTTCGAACAACATCGTTGGTCACAGCATGCCGATGAGCGTGATTGGCCTGATGCTGGTTATCGTCGGTTTCTTCGGCTTCCTCGGTGGTTGCATTATCTATAACGGCGGCGGTCAGTGGACCAACATCTACGGTCAGCCAGCTACCCTCTCGGCATTTGCCTTCAACACCTTGATGGGTTTTTCCGGCGGTTTGATCGGTGCTTACCTGACCACCCGCGAGCCTTTCTGGATGATGTCCGGTGGACTGATCGGCATCGTTTCCGTGGCTCCAGGTCTGGACGTTTACTACCCGCCACTGGCCTTTGTTATTGGTATGGGGGTTGCCGCTGCCGCGCCGCTGGTACACAAGTTCTTGGGCAAGCGCGGTATCGATGATGCCGTTGGTGCATTCGCCGTCCATGGTTTCGGTGGCTTTGCCGGCCTGGTGCTCAGCGGTATTTTCATCGCGGGCTACCCGAACGTGATCGAAGGCTCCCCCGCCGTCAACTTCCTCGGCCAAACCGGTGGCGCAATCGTACTGGCTGCACTGGGCTTCATCCCTGGTTATTTCATCTCGCTGCTGATGAAGAAAATGGGCGTTCTGCGCGTACCTGCGCATGCTGAAGAACGTGGTCTGGACCTGGTAGAAGTACCGGCTCAAGCCTACCCAGAATGGGCCATCACGGGTGCGAGCATCACCACTGTGTCGGAGGGCGAAGTGCGCCCTAATACGATCATTGGTGAAACTAAACCTGCGTGAGTTTGAACCCCGTCACTCGGTATTTACGACCGGGTGACACCATCTAGGAGAAATGTCATGAGCAGTCCAATAAGCAGCTGGGAAGGTGCCAGCACCGTCTTCACTTTCGCCGACAAGCCAATGGTTTTGGGCTTCATCCTCGTCGTAGCCGTTGCCCTAACGATCTTCGCCATTTACGCCACCGTGCGTCACGAGCAGGTCAGCTATAAAAGCCCGATGATCAAGAAGTAAGTTCAGCCGTCAGCCGCCCTACGGGGCGTCGGACGGCCTGGAGTCAGCCATGTTTAGCCCAATTTTCTGTTTACTCACACCTCCCAACCTTGGCCTTAAGGCCATCGCATTCAGCCTGCACTCACTGAGTAATCTGCACTACAGCAATACGTTGCAGGTCAGCCTGGCGCGGTTGCGAAATCAACTAAACCTCCGGCACAGCCAACGGCAGATGGCGGGTTTCACTGCATTACGCTTGCGTATGGGCCGTTCGCCCAAACGTTTTCCAGCGTCGCCGCAGGCCCTACTCGACCAGTACCAACGTCACTCTTGCCTACGGCCAATCTCACCGATCGTCGATCTTTATAATCAATGGTCATTGAACAGTGGCCTATCGATTGGCGCCCATGATTTACGGCATCTACAGCTGCCGGCCAGCTTGACCCTAACCCAGGACGGTGAATGCTTTCAGGCACTGGGTAGCCAAACCGGCCATCCCCTACCTACTGGCGAATACGCCTACATAGACGCCCAAGGCCAGGTGCTTTGCCGCATGGAATACCGTCAATGTGCGGCCACCGCCTTAGATGAAACGAGCGACTCCGTCCTGTTTATCGTCCAGGGCCATCCCGACACCGACCCGCAATACCTGCAGCAGGTCGCTGCTGGTCTCAAAAACGATCTGATGCGCTGCTGCGCCAGCCGGGCGGCCTGACGTCCGAAGCGTTATCCCGCCATTGGGTTATCAACGTTATTGGCAGGTACTTACGGCGTTCACGCCCACCTTCAGGGCCAGAATAATGGCCAATCTTTCACCACTGCTCTCCAGTGACGCAAAGGCGAACCCAACTGCAGGCCTTTCGCTATGCACGACCCGCAGCCGGTAGCTATTACATTAGATTGTTCAGGCCACCGTTGACGTGCTAACCAGCTTGAGCCCCACCACACCCGCGATGATCAGGCCCAAACAGCCCAAACGCGCCAACTGGGCAGGCTCATTGAGCACCGCGATGCCATAGATCGCCGTACCCAATGCACCGATGCCAACCCATACCGCATAGGCTGTTCCTACCGGCAGGGTGCGCACCGCGAGCGACAGCAGGTACAGACTGATAACGATGAATAGCCCGCAGTAAAGGCTGGGCCACAGGCGGGTGAAGCCTTCAGTTCGCGGGATTGCTGCGGCGTACATCACCTCGCAAACGCCGGCCGCCAGCAAGACCATCCATGCACCATAAGTAGTCATATAAGCTCCTTTATATAAAACGGGATCACGCAGTGAGCAGAGCTTCATGCACCTCGCTCAGCGAAATAATCGCTATGCAAAAAAAGGCCCACCGAAGCGGGCCCTTTTGATAATCGATCGCAGCGGTGTTGGCACACTGCGAATCGGCCTAACACTGCAGATCAGCGGCTAGTAACCCTTACCCGGAATCCAGCTGGTACCCGCCAACGGGACACGGGCCATCGCCGCAGACTCTACGGTTAACGCAACCAGATCCTCAGGATCGAGGTTGTGCAGGTGCGACTTGCCGCAGGCGCGAGCCATGGTCTGGGCTTCCAGCACCAGCACGCGCAGGTAGTTAGCCAGGCGACGACCGCCCTCGATCGGATCCAGACGCTTAGACAGCTCCGGGTCCTGAGTGGTGATACCCGCTGGGTCACGACCGTTCTGCCAGTCGTCGTAGAAACCGGCAGCCGAGCCGATCTTCTTCAACTCCTCGTCCAGACGCGGATGGTTGTCGCCCAGGGCGATCAACGCCGCTGTACCGATGGCTACAGCATCAGCACCTAAGGCCATGGCCTTGGCCACGTCGGCACCGTTGCGGATGCCGCCGGAGACAATCAGCTGCACCTTACGGTGCATGCCCATTTCCTGTAGAGCCTGCACCGCCTGTGGGATGGCCGGCAGGATAGGAATACCGACGTGCTCAATGAACACTTCCTGGGTCGCCGCAGTACCGCCCTGCATACCGTCGAGAACGATTACATCAGCACCGGCCTTAACGGCCAGCTTGACGTCGTAGTATGGGCGGCTAGCGCCGATCTTCACGTAGATCGGTTTTTCCCAGTCGGTGATCTCACGGATCTCGGCGATTTTGATCGCCAGGTCATCCGGGCCGGTCCAGTCGGGATGACGGCAGGCGCTGCGCTGATCAACGCCAATCGGCAAGGTACGCATGCCGGCTACACGCTCAGTGACTTTCATGCCCAGCAGCATGCCGCCGCCGCCCGGCTTGGCGCCCTGACCGAGGACGATCTCGATGGCATCGGCCTTGCGCAGGTCATCCGGATTCATACCGTAGCGCGATGGCAGGTACTGATACACCAGGTGCTGCGACTGACCGCGCTCTTCCGGGGTCATGCCGCCGTCACCGGTGGTGGTGCTGGTACCGGCGATGCTAGCGCCGCGGCCCAGGGCTTCTTTGGCGTTGGCCGACAGTGCGCCGAAGCTCATACCGGCGATGGTTACCGGGATCTTCAGGTGCAGCGGCTTCTTGGCAAAGCGGTTGCCGAGAATTACATCGGTGCCGCACTTCTCGCGGTAGCCTTCAAGCGGATAGCGCGACACGCTGGCGCCGAGCAGCAGCAGGTCATCGAAGTGCGGCAGCTTACGCTTGGTGCCACCACCCCGGATGTCGTAGATGCCGGTTTCGGCAGCACGCTGAATTTCCTGGATCGTCAGGCGGTCGAAAGTCGCGGACTCGCGCAGCACGGGTGGGGCTGCTTTCTGGGTAATTTGGTCGCTCATGTTCTTGCTCCTGGATCAGTACGCGGAGGCGTTATCGACTTTGAAGTTGTACAGCTGACGGGCTGAGCCATAGCGCTTAAAGTCCGCCGCTTTTTGGTTGAAACCGGCACGATCAAGCAGCGCCTGTAGCTCCTCGATATGCTCGGCACGCATCTCTTTGGCGATACAGTCCGAACCCAAGGATTCAACCGTGCCCTTAACGTAGATACGTGTCTCGTACAGCGAATCGCCCAGCGCATCGCCGGCGTCACCGCAGACCACTAAACGGCCGGCCTGACCCATAAAGCAGCTCATGTGGCCGATGCTGCCGCCGACGACGATGTCGACGCCTTTCATGGAGATGCCGCAACGCGCACCGGCATCGCCCTCGATAACCAGCAGACCGCCGTGAGCGGTAGCACCGGCCGCTTGCGAAGCGCTGCCTTTAACACGAACGTAACCAGACATCATGTTCTCGGCGCAGCCTACGCCGACGTTGCCATGCACGGTGATCGAGGCTTTCTGGTTCATGCCTGCGCAGTAATAGCCGGCATGGCCTTGGATATCGACGGACACCGCTTCATTGACGCCCACCGCTAGGTTGTGCGCGCCATTGGGATGAGTGACCACCCACTCGCGCTCTTCGAGTTGCTTGACCTGATCGTGCAGGGCCTGATTGAGGTCACGCACGGTGGCGTTGGATAGATCGATAGTTTTCATGTGTGAGCTCCTTAAGCCGACGCGCGTTCCCAGATGTACATGGTGGCGGGAATGGGTTCCCATACTTTGGCGTTCTCGATGCCTGGCAGGCTGGACAGCGCCTGATACTCCGAGGCCATGGCCACGTAGTCATCGGTTTCGGCGAGGATCGCCGGCTTGCAGGCAATCGGATCGCGGATCACGGCAAAGCCGTTGCGAGTGCCGATGGCGAAGGTGAAGAAACCGTCCAGTGCTTCAAGGGAGCTGTCCAGCGCGGTCTTCAACGAGTCGCCCTGCTGCAGGCGCCAGGCCAGATAACCGGCAGCGACTTCGGTATCGTTTTCGGTGTCGAAGTTGATGCCTTCGCGGCGCAGTTCCTGACGCAAACGGAAGTGGTTGGACAGCGAGCCGTTATGCACCAGGCACAGGTCGGCACCGGTAGAGAACGGGTGGCTGCCTTCCATGGTCACCGCACTCTCAGTGGCCATACGGGTGTGACCAATGATGTGGCTGCCCTGCATATTTTTAAGACCGAAGCGCTCGGAGATTTCCTTCGGCAGGCCCATGCCCTTGAGGATCTCAATGCTTTTACCCGCGCTCATGATGCGTATCGTTGGCGCCAGCTCAGCCAAGGCAGCGCGCACGGTGGCTTCTCCAGCCTTGATTTTCAGTACGATGGCGCTGGCGTTCTGGAACCAATCCAGCGCTGCACCTAACGTGCCTTCTAGAGCTGCAACCAGCGCCTTGAAATCATAGTCTTCAGTGGTGGCTTGCAAGGTCAGCTTGACCCAGCCGTCAGGGACCTCATCACCATAAATGGCGAAGCCGGCACTGTCGGGGCCACGATCAGTCATCGCCTCGAGCATCGGCTCGAACAACGCACCCAACTGAGACTCGAGCGCCGGATTTTTCAGGTAAAGACCAACAATTCCACACATAGTCAAAACTCCACGGCAGAAGACGGCCCACCCATTTCGCAGGCCGTCGAAAACAGTTAATAGATCAAATGATCAGAAAAATTCGGTGTAGCGCTTCAGTTCCCAATCAGAAACGTGACGGCTGTACTCCACCCATTCCATGCGCTTTAGCTTGATGAACTCATCAACAATCCCGGGGCCCAGAACTTCGCGAAACAGCGGGTCAGCTTCCAGTGCGTCACAGGCTTCCTTAAGTGACTGCGGCAGCGTTTTAATACCGCGGGAAGCAATCTCCTCAAGGCTGAGCTTGTAGAGGTTCTCGTTGCAGACATTGTCGATTTCTAGCTTGCGGTCGATGCCGTCCAAACCGGCGGCGATGATTGCGGCTGTCACCAGGTAAGGGTTACAGCCTGCATCTGGTAAGCGGAACTCAAGTCGACCGTAGGGCACGCGCACCATGGCCGAGCGGTTGTTGGAGCCGAAGGCGATAAATGCAGGTGCCCACGTAGCGCCGGACAGTGAATTGCCGACCACCAAACGCTTGTAAGAATTAACCGTTGGTGCAGCAAAGGCACACAACGCCGGCCCATGTGCCAGGAGACCTGCAGCGAAGTGGTAGGCCATTTTCGATAAGCCCATGCCACTTGGATCGCTGGCGTCATGGAACATATTTTTGTTCGTGTCGCTGCTGATCGACAGATGGAAGTGCATGCCGTTACCGGCGCGCTTAGGGTCCGGTTTGGGCATGAACGAGCAAATCATGCCCATATCGTTGGCGATCTCGCCGGCGGCCATGCGGAAGAAGGTGAAGCGGTCAGCCGACTCCAAGGCATCGCTGTAGGTGTAATTGATCTCGAACTGGCCGTTGGCGTCTTCATGATCAATTTGATAAATATCGAAACCTACCGGCTGCAGCGCCTCGGTCAAACGCTCCAGAAACTCGCGAGAGCGCGACAGGCCTTTATAGTCGTAGCAAGGCTTGTCCAAATTATCTGAACCATCAACCAGCTGCAGCTTGCCGTCGACGTCACGGCGGAACAGGCTGAACTCGGGCTCAAGCCCGGTATTCAAGGTCCAGCCTTTATCGCTCAAACGCGCGACTTGTTGTTGCAGTACGTAGCGGCTGTCATACGGATGCGGCTTGCCTTCGACATGACCCACGCACACCACGCGACCATAACCAGGCTGCCAAGGGACCGGGGTTAATGTGGACAGGTCGCCACGCGCCATAAAGTCCGGGCCATGAGGCTCCATCCCCATGCCACAGATAGCAAAGCCCGCAAAACCGGCCCCTTCTTCAGCCACATTCATGAGGCCGGAAACGGGGACAGACTTGGTCTTCGCTGCACCATGGATATCGACGAACTGGGCCAGCACATACTTGATGCCGTGCTGATCAATGAGCCGCTGCGTTTCAGATGGCAACATGAGATTTCACTCCTAATTTAGAGGCAAAGCAGTTAAAGAGCGGCAGGTAAACGTGGGCACTTTGAAATGCCCGAACCGCTAAAAACCGGGAGAAGGCTGTTACTGCGAGAAGCAGTTGATTCGAGGAGGTCAGGCTCATATCGGTATGCTAATTCCATGAGGGAAACTTTATTTCCCTACAGGAATGCAATCACCTTGCCAGAATGCGTCGGCCACTAAAAAAACACTGAGGAGCGGTCAGCCTTCTGTTTATATGGGAATATACGTTTCCCAGAGGGAAAGCTTGGGGGGTGGCCGAAGACTGAGATGCCTAGCTCGCACTTTCCTTGTGCGAAATTAAATTTCTTGAACCTAAATTGTGCAGGAATATCGCTCTATGTCGAATGACACCCAACCCCGCCTTAGGCTGGAGCAATACTTGGGCATGCAGATCAAACGGCAGCGCCAGGAGCAGGAGCTGAAGCTGGCGGATGTGGCGCGCATCGCCAACATCAGTCAGGGCATGCTGAGTAAAATTGAAAATGCCCAGGTGTCGACCAGCCTGGAGATTCTCAGCCGGCTTTGCGACGTGCTCGGCATGCCGATGTCAAAACTCTTCAGCCAGTACGACCAGCCTGACGGCAGTGCGCTGCTGGTAAAAGCCGGTGAAGGCCTTGAAGTAGTCCGCCGTGGCACAGAGAAGGGTCATACCTATCGGCTGCTTAACCATACGCGAGGGCCGAAGAAGAACTTCGAGGCCTATATGGTGAGCATGGATGACGCCAGTGAGGAGTTCCCCACCTTCGCCCACCCCGGCACCGAATTCCTGCACCTGCTGGAAGGTGAGTTGGTCTACCGTCACGGTAATCAGCTCTATCATATGCAGGCTGGGGACAGCCTGACTTTTGAGGGCGAAGTCCCGCACGGACCCGAGCAATTGCTGCACGTCCCAATCCGCCTGCTCTCGATCATGAACTACAGTAAGGATTCATGAGCCATTCGGCTGTGACTGCATTACACAATCTACAAAGGCTGCATCGCAGGCTCATGGCGCTTATCCCTATAAGCGCTGAGCTACCTCCTCCTTCGACGCCTCTGACCTCTGATACCCCCGCTGCAAAATGCTCTTCTCACCCTCGATCTCGTGCGCCCCACCTTTGATGCCCTGAACAGCCTCACTGGCTAGACCAGCACCGGCAAAGTTTCCTGGCAGGATATAAATTTTCACAAAACGCTAGACCAGCAGGATTACTTCGCATATAAAAGCGCCACGGGAAATTTATATTCCTTCCAGTTAAAAGTATTCACCTATAAAAAATACTTTCACCCACGTATTTACGCTTTGAAATCAGCTGCCGCCCCCTATCGAGGACATGACATGCAACACGCCAACAGCCACTTCATTATTAAGATCAGCTGCCCGGCGGCCTCCGGTATTGTCGCGGCAGTGACGACCTATCTAGCGGATAAAGGTTGCTACATCGGCGAGATGGCGCAGTTTGATGATGACATCAGCAACCGCTTTTTCATGCGTGCCGTGTTCCGCTTTAACCAGGGTATAGAGGGCGACATCGCCGAGATTGAACAAGGCTTCGCTGATGTAGCCGCACGCTTTGATATGGAATGGTCACTGAGTAACACCTCACAGCCGATGCGCGTGTTGTTGATGGTGAGCAAGTTCGACCATTGCCTGACAGATTTGCTGTATCGCCACCAGAAAGGCGAAATCGACATGCAGATCACCGCGATTGTCTCCAACCACCTCGACCTACGCCCAATGGCCGAACGTGAGGGCATCCGCTTCATCTACCTGCCAGTGACCAAGGACACCAAGGCCGAGCAGGAAGCTGCGCTGATGAAGATCGTCGACGAGACCCAGACCCAGCTGGTGGTGCTCGCCCGCTACATGCAGATCCTCTCAAACGACCTGTGCAAGCAGCTCTCCGGTCGCGCGATCAACATCCACCACTCCTTCCTACCTGGTTTCAAAGGCGCCAAGCCTTACCACCAGGCGTATACACGAGGCGTGAAACTGATCGGTGCCACCGCCCACTACGTCACCAGCGACCTCGACGAAGGTCCAATCATCGAGCAGGAAGTGCAGCGCGTTGATCACGCTTATTTGCCCGACGACCTTGTGGCCATCGGCCGTGATACCGAAACCGTGGCCCTGTCCAAGGCGGTGAAATATCACCTCGAGCACCGGGTTTTCCTCAACCAGGACCGTACGGTGATATTCCGGTGAACAGCCCTTCCAGTGTCACCATCATCGACGGTAAAGCCGCCGCCGCCCGCGTATTGAACGACGTTCGCGACGCTGTCAGCGCCCTCAAGGAATACGACCTGCACCCGGCTCTGGCCGTGGTGCTGGTCGGCCATGATTCGGCCAGCCAGGTGTATGTACGCAACAAGGTGCTGCGCGCTGAAGAGACTGGCATTCGCTCAGTCGAGCACAAGCTAACGGTCGACACGACAGAAGCCGAACTGCTTGATCTGATCGCAGGCCTCAATGCGGACCCAGCGATTAACGGCATCCTCGTGCAACTTCCGCTGCCCGCGCACATTGACGAGAACCGCGTACTGCAAGCCATTGATCCACTGAAAGACGTTGACGGCTTTCACAGTGAAAACGTCGGCGGCCTCAGCCAGGGCCGTGACGTGCTTACGCCCTGCACACCCAGCGGCTGCATGCATCTGTTGCACGACACACTCGGTGACTTGAACGGCAAACACGCCGTAGTGGTCGGGCGTTCAAACATCGTCGGTAAACCGATGGCAGCACTGCTGCTACAGGCCAACTGCACCGTTACCGTACTCCACTCACGCAGCGTCAACGCCCGTGAACTCTGCCGTCAGGCCGACATTGTGGTCGCTGCCGTCGGCCGCCCGCGCATGCTCGATGCCAGTTGGTTGAAACCGGGGAGCGTGGTGATCGATGTCGGCATCAACCGGATCGACGAAGGTGGCAAAACACGCTTAGTCGGTGACGTCGACTTCGACAGCGCGTTGAGCGTGGTCTCGGCCATCACTCCGGTTCCCGGCGGTGTAGGCCCAATGACCATTGCGCTATTGATGAAGAACACCGTCAGCGCAACCCAATTGCAGCAACCTGCCCTGTCCACCCACTCCACACGTGCGGAGGCACCATGCCTTTCAATCTCCTGAAATACGGCCTAAGTTCCGAATACCCGGTTGAGGTGGATCTTCCCGCGCCAAAAGAGCTGAAGAGCTCCTACGACGTGGTGATCATCGGTGCTGGCGGCCACGGTCTGGCCATCGCCTACTACCTGTCGAAATATCACGGCATTACTAACATCGCCGTGCTGGAAAAGTCCTACCTCGGCAGCGGTAATACTGCACGGAACACCGCAGTAATCCGCTCCAACTACCTCACCTCCGAGGGCGTGCGCTTCTACGCCGAGTCGGTGGAGATGTTCCAGAACCTGTCCAACGAATTCGACTTCAACATCATGTATTCCGAGCGCGGCCAGCTGACCCTGGCCCACACGGATGCAACCGTGCGCGCATTCCGCCAGCGCGCCGAGGTTAATAAGCACTTCGGTGGACGCACCGAAATGATCGACCGCCAGCAAATTCGCGAACTGGTACCGAGCCTCAATCTCGACCCAGGTCACCTGCCAGTACTCGCCGGGCTATGGCACATGGACGGCGCCACCGCGCGTCACGATGCCGTGGCGTGGGGCTACGCCAAGCAGGCGGCCAAGCGCGGCGTGGAAATCCACCAACTGACCGACGTGCAAGACCTGGTCATCGAAAATGGTGCCATTACCGCGGTTAAAACCAACCGTGGCACCATCAAGTGCGGCTGTGCGGTACAAGCCATCGCCGGGCACAGCTCGCTGATGATGGCCAAGGCCGGTATCCGCTCGCCGATCCAGACCTTCCCATTACAAGCCATGGTTACGCAGCCATTCAAGCCGTTCCTTAACCCCCTGGTAAGTTCCTCGGCATTGCACTGCTATGTGCAGCAAACCAGCCGTGGCGAAGTGGTGTTTGGCGGCGGTTCCGACCCCTACCCGCTGTACAACAGCCGCTCGACCCTGGATCTCAAGGAAAGTCTGCTGGCCCATGCCATCGAAATGTTCCCATTCCTGGCCAACGCCAAACTGATGCGTCAGTGGGCCGGGATCACCGACATTACGCCGGACTACAGCCCGATCATGGGGTTGTCGCCAGTGAAGAACTATTACCTCGACGCGGGCTGGGGCACTTGGGGCTTCAAGGCCACACCGATCTGCGGCAAAACCATGGCCGAGCTAATTGCCAGCGGCGGCAAGGTGCCTGACTTGATCAAGCCCTTTGCCCTGGAGCGTTTCTCGCGTTTCCAGCAAGTCAACGAAATGGGCGCAACCGCCGCCAGCCATTGAGGATCGGACAATGAAAATCATGAATTGCCCACTCAACGGGCCGCGCAACATCAGCGAATTCACCTATGGCGGCGAACTCAAAGCCATGCCCGATTCGGCCACCTGCAGCGATATCGAGTGGGCTGACTATGTGTTCAACAGCGATAACGCTGCCGGTGTAGTGACTGAATGGTGGATGCACACACCCTCGAGCTACTGGTTTCTGGCCGAGCGTCACACCGTGACAGACCAGATTATTCGCACCTTCGACCCGAAAGAAGTATTCAACCAACGCGTCGATTTTCACACCAATAGCACCGCGCTCAAAGGAGTCACAGCATGAGTTCTTCGAACCGTTTGCCCGCCCCTATGGGCCTGCTTATCGACCGTAACCAGGCGCTCAACTTTCAGTTCGACGGTCAATCATTTAGCGCTCTGGGCGGTGACAGCATCGCCAGTGCCCTGATCGCCAATGGTCGCTGGTTGATGTCTCGCTCGTTCAAGTACCACCGCCCGCGTGGCCCGCTGACACTAGCCGGACAGGACGCTAACACCCTGGTGCAACTGCCCAGCGAACCTAATGTTCTGGCCGACATCACTAACGTTGAAGCCGGCATGCAGGTCAGCGCACAGAATGTGTCCGGTTCACTGGACAACGACCGCGACGCCTACCTGGGCAAGTTTTCCAAGTTTATGCCGGTGGGCTTTTACTACCGCTCCTTCTATAAGCCAAAGGGCATGTGGAAGGTTTGGGAGCCGATCATTCGCAAAAAGGCCGGCCTCGGTGTGCTCGACTTAAAATTCGAACCTGAGTACTACGACAAACAATTTCTGTTCGTCGACCTCGCCGTAGTAGGCGCTGGCCCGGCAGGCTTGCAGGCCGCACTGACCGCTGCCAATGCCGGGGCCAAGGTACTGCTGGTAGAAGAACAGGCGATTCTCGGCGGCTCGCTGACCTATGCCCGCTTCGACGCCGAAGGCGTGCGTGCTGAAAACCTGCGCCAGGAACTGATCACCGCAGTTGAAGGCCACTGCAATATCCAGATTCTGAAAAAAGCGACCTGCAACGCCTGGTTCACCGACAACTACTTGCCGGTGATTCAGGGTAAGCGCCTTTACAAAGTGCGCGCCAAGCAATGCCTGGTCGCCAGCGGCTCGTTCGATCAGCCGGTGATTTTCCGCAACAATGACCTGCCGGGCGTGATGCTGACCAGCGCGGCACAACGACTGATGAAATTGTATGCCGTGAAGCCAGGCAAGCGTGCAGTCGTTTTGACCGGCAACGACGACGGCTATCTGGCGGCTCTCGACTTGCACGAGCAAGGCGTAGAAGTAGCAGCCTTGGTCGACATGCGTGCCCAGCCCGCTGACCCGAAACTGCTCACGCTCCTGCAAACGCGCGGCATTACTTGCCACTTGAGCACCACCGTATTTGAGGCCCTGCACACAAAAGGCATGCGTCATGTCAGTGGCGTCGATCTGCGCAAAATCACCAGTCAGGGCGAAGTGGCCAGTGATTCACTGACACTCGGTTGCGACCTGCTGTGTATGTCTGGCGGTTATATGCCGGTCTACCAACTGTTGTGTCAGGCGGGCGGCAAGCTGGCGTATGACGATCAACTGGCCGAGTTCACCCTCAGCGGCCTACCGGAGATTCTCCACGTGAGCGGTTCGGCCAACGGCTGCCATGCACTGGATAACGTGCTGGCTGATGCGACGAACTGCGCACTCGATATCATCGCGGCACTGGGCCTGAACGACGACCCTGGCCGCGCCCAGCTGAAAGCGGAAGCGCAGGTCAATTTCCCGTGGCCTATCTTTGCCCACCCTAAAGGCAAGGACTTCGTCGACTTCGATGAAGACCTGCAAGTACGCGACATTATCAATGCCACCAAAATCGGCTACCGCGATGTACAGCTGGTCAAGCGTTTCTCAACCGTCGGCATGGGCCCGTCGCAGGGTCGCCATTCAGCCCTACCGACCGCCCGCTTAGTCGCTCACTCGACCCAACGCAATATCAGCGAAACCGGGGTGACCACTGCTCGCCCGCCTTTCGTTGCGGAAAAGCTGGCGCATGTCGCGGGTCGCGGCTTTGACCCTTACCGTCAAACGCCTATGCATCGTCGCCACTTGGCGGCTGGGGCGAAGATGATGCCGGCGGGCGTCTGGCAGCGTCCGGCCTACTACGGCGCTAGCGCAGAGCGCGATAAGTGCATGCAGGCGGAAGCTAAACATGTGCGCAACAAAGTTGGCCTGATTGACGTATCGACGCTGGGCGGGCTGGATGTGCGTGGACCAGATGCTGCTGAGTTCCTCAATCGCATCTACACCTTTGCGTTCCTTAAGCAGCCCGTTGGCCGTTCGCGCTACGCACTGATGACCAACGAGCACGGTGTGGTGATCGATGACGGTGTGTGCGCACGTTTCGCCGATAACCATTTCTATGTCACCGCCACTACCAGCGGTGTCGACCGTATCTACCAACAGATGCTCAAGTGGAATGCCCAGTGGCGCCTGAATGTCGATGTGACCAACGTCACCGCGGCACTGGCAGCCGTCAACCTGGCAGGCCCCTTGTCACGCAACGTGCTGCAAAAGCTGTGTAGCGATGTTGACCTCTCGCCAGAGGGCTTCCCCTATCTTGGCGTGCGCACGGGCACGGTTGCAGGTATCCCGGCGCGCCTGATGCGCGTGGGCTTTGTCGGCGAGTTGGGCTTTGAAATCCACGTCCCCGCGCGCTACGGCGAATACCTCTGGGACGTGTTGATGGAGGCCGGCGCAACGGAGGACATCCGTCCGTTTGGTGTCGAGACACAACGCTTGCTGCGCCTGGAGAAAGGCCATGTGATCATCAGCCAAGACACCGACGGCATGACCACCCCGGGCGAGATCGACATGACCTGGGCAATCAGCCGCACCAAGCCTTTCTTCGTTGGTAAGCGCTCGGTTGAGATTCTCGAGCAGCAACCCCAGCACCGTAAATTGGTGGGTTTCACCCTGGAAAAAGGCAGTCGCCAACCGCTGGAGGGTCATCTGGTACTTGATGGCAATGACATTACAGGCAATGTCAGCTCGTGCGAGTTCAGCGAATCCCTCGGCCAGATCATCGGCCTGGCCTATGCCGGCGCCAACCAGAGTATCCCCGGAAGCCATCTGCCGATCCGCGTGGAAGGCGGGGCAATGGTGCACGCCACCGTTGTCGAACTGCCCTTCTTCGACCCCGCTAATCAACGCCAGGAGTTGTAAGCATGAACAGCCTGACAGCAGAAGCCTTCAAAGAACGCAGCCCGCTATACGCCAAGCATCAGGATGCTTCGCTGGTAGCGCTTGCTGACACTGTAGCCGTCGCACGCTACAGCAAGGCTGCAGAAAACATGCAATTAGCGCGCTGTGCGCTGGTCGACCTCAGCAATTTGCCCCGCGTCGGTTTTCGCGGCACTGATACTGCAGATTTTCTGCACAGCAAAGGCTACGACCTGCCAGAAACACCTAACCGTGCCAACGCGCAGGATGACGGCAGCATGGTCGCGCGCTTATCGCAAACCGAGTACCTAGTATTGGGTAGCCTGCGCGATGCCGGCACTCGGGTGGCGGATTTGGAGGCGCAGTGGCAATTGAGCGAACAGGCAAACTATTTGCTCCCTCGTCAGGACAGCCACGCGTGGCTGCTCCTCACCGGCGAACACTGCGCCGCGGTAATGGCCAAACTCTGTGGCGTTGACCTGCGCAATGGCAATTTCACGCAGGGTGCAGTGGCGCAAACGTCGGCAGCGCGAATCAACGTGATCGTCATCAATAATCACGCTACAGCGCTGCCTAGTTTTCACATCCTCTGCGATCGCGCTTCTGCGAGTTACTTCTGGGACGCCGTATTGGATGCCATGCTGGAGTTTGGTGGTAAGCCAGCAGGTATCGCAGCCCTCCTCGACTGAGGCCAGAAACTGGCGTGTTGTGAAACACGCCGGTAAATCATGGAAGGGATGAGCCCTTATGAACCTCGACATTGAGCGCGACGTTGACTATCGCGTTCCCGCCCTGCAACGCGGCCTGATGGTGCTGGAAATGTTCAGCAGCCAGCAGCGCCAACTGAGCAGTAACGTCATTGCAGAACGCTTGGGCCTTAGCGTCTCAGCGATCTATCGCATTCTGCACACGTTGTTAGAGATGGGTTACCTGAACAAAATCAGCAAGAACACCTTCGAGCTTGGGCCGCAGGTGATGTGCAACGGCTTCAGTTACTTAGCCAGCCGTGACATTGTCGAAATCGCAATGCCGCACCTGAACAACCTGCGCGACCGCACCTCGATGACCTGCCACTTAAGCATCCGTGAGCAAACGGATAGCCTCTATATCTACCGTGCCTTCGCCGCACAACGCCTCTCGGTCAACATCCCGATTGGTTCGCGCCTCCCCTGCCACTGCACGGCGATGGGCCGCGTGCTGCTCAGTGACTTGTCGCAACTCGAACTCGATAACCTATACCGCCACGTGCGCTTGGACGACTACCCGCCACCCGCACCGAAAACACTGCCTGAGTTGATCAACATGCTCGCCAGCGACCGCGAAAACGGTTGGGTATTGCACCGCTCCGATTACTCCACCGCCATCGCCTGCGCCATAAACGATCACAGCGGTAAGGCGGTTGCGGCAATCAATCTATCCGGGCCAGAAGCCATTCTCGACAACCCGAAAACTCAACTCAGCTATACAGAGCATCTGCTAGACACGGCAAAAGCTATATCTAAAGAGCTTGGCGCAGGTAAACGCTAGAGATCGGTTGGATGCATGCACTGAAAAACTGGCCAGGCTTCTTCTGGTTGATGGGATGATCCAACAAACCTAACGTCTCAATCTGACCGATGAGTCGCCACTGGCTAGCCTCTTTTCGCTTCTAGGGCTGGCTCTGTCGGCTAATTAGTTTCAGCGGCTTTTTACACACGCGGGTCGAAAGTAGCATGATGTAGGTGACTATTTTTGCTGCTCTCAGCTTTTACCCAATAACCGCTGTGGGTCGAGAATTACCCGTGGTTAATTACCGTTGAGCCAGAGCAGGACGCGGACAGGCACAGCGTAGGCTGATAAAATTCTCCAACATTTATTACCGGCATTTTCAATGCAGCAACCTACTTCCCTTTCCCGCCGTTTTTCCTGTGCCCCCATGATGGATTGGCGCAACCATAACGGTAGTATTGGCTTACGACAGAGTCATGCACAAAATCTGCCCACCTTTTAATACCAAAGAGATGCCCACTTGCACACGCCATGTCGTAGTGCGTCCAATCAGGAAAGATGCCAAATCATTTGAAGGTACTCATCCTTACGGTGCGCTGGTAGCCCACGAGCAGAGATCGTAGGGTTTACAACTGAGGTTTTCGTGCCGACAAAAGCCTAGAATTTCAGTGTCAAGCAATGACTCATAATCCTTTGGTCCACGGTTCGAGTCCGTGTGGGCCCACCATATGAAACAACGACAAAAGGTCAGCCATCGTGCTGGCCTTTTGTCGTTTATGGGCTCGATAAAAAAATTGCGTACCGTTTTGCGTACCGTTTCACTCAACCTAGGTATAGGCCACTCCCGACCACCTATAGTGCTGGGTCTGCGCAAGTGGAGGGCCTACCTACCGAAAAGAGTTCGCTATCCGAGCCAGGTAACGCCGATCAAAGCAGCATGAAGGATCTGCTGATCAAACAATCCAAAACCAGCTTTACCCCACGACAAACTGCAATGCGCCCAACTGTTTGCTTATTTATCGCGGTGACACCAAAGCCATCGAGCTCTACGACGCGGTCACACTCTGGGTAATTGCACAGCCTGACCCACCCACTTGCATTCGACCTGACCAGTCATTTGCATTGGATTTGATCGGCATGCTGGCAGAGAACGGCCATTGCTGCCGGTCGCGACAGGCAACAACCGGCCCAGAGTGTGTAAAAACGCAGACACCAATCTTGATATGATT
>TARA_R110000868_G_scaffold100128_5_pt1 | contig 32646 bp, 26 predicted proteins | sample TARA_R110000868 | Tara Oceans TARA_R110000868 (sample SAMEA4397489) | marine metagenome | biome: Polar Biome; feature: [SRF] surface water layer (ENVO:00010504); material: water (ENVO:00002006), including particulate matter (ENVO:01000060) such as... | depth 5 m | reverse complement strand
TGCTCAGCAGTTTACTGGCATGGAAGGTAAGTTTGTTAAGATTGAAGATACTATCTCTTCATTCAAAGCAATCCTTAATGGCGAATGTGATGATCTTCCAGAGCAGGCTTTCTATCTGGTTGGTGGCCTAGATGCAGTTTACGAAAAAGCCAAAAAGCTTAAAGGCTCAAACTAATTAAGGGACTGGTATGAACCATTTTACCGTCGATGTATTAACTCCAAATCGTGTTGTGGCCAAAGATGTGCCGGCCGAAGCGCTTTTGATTCCCACTTCACGTGGTCAAATCAACGTACTTCCAAACCACACACACGTTGTGACTCAGCTTTCAACAGGTATGCTGTCAATCTTCGGTGGAAGCGATGATCCTGATCGTCACTTCACAGTCACTCATGGAATTTGCAAGGTGCTTGAAGATAAAATTGTTATTTTATCTAATACATCTGAAGAACAACATGAAATTGATGCCGACAGAGCCATTAAGGCCCTTAAGTTTGCTGAAGAGAAATTGGCCAACGAAGCATTAGATGAAGAAGATCACGTTAAGTATCACCGTAAGGCCGAGCGTGCCAGACTCAGAATTCAGTTTGCGAAAGAACAAAAAAATCGCAAATAGGATTTGATCAAAACAATCAAGATTGGCCCCTCTAGTAGAGGGGCTTTTTTTTGCCTTGAATCAACGCAAAACAGTGGCACAATAGAGATATGAAAATATCTGGTGTACTCGCTTTATTTCCACTCACAATTGTTGCAACTTTTCTGGTTTTACAGCAGCAAATTGTTTTGGAGAAACCTTTTGAACGACATGCTGGAGCCTATACTGATGTGGCCCATCTCATATCATCAATTAAAAACTCGGGCTCTATTGAAAGCTTGCCAGCGAGAATCCTTCCAGCAACCAGACCGCTCAGACAAAACAAAATAAAAATTACACCCGGGAAACTTGAGCTCAATCTGGCCAGCAGTGATCAATCAGCGCCGAATAAAGTTATCACGAAGCAATCACAAGAGAGTGCCCTGGAAGATATTTGGCGCGACCATGTTTCTTCCGCTCAAGCCGCCAGTGCCAAGCAAGCTGATCAAAGTGAATTTATAACTTCTGCAGGAATAGCTAGTGCACCTAATACTGGCATTAAAGTTAGCGAGCCCAGTGTGCACGGCCTGTTGAGCCCGGCAGCTAAAACAGTACAAGAAATACCCAAAAATACGCATGAAGATGAAAATCGATCAGCTGGCTTTGTTGATGATCAAGCTTTAGCGCGATTAGATTTACTTGTGGTTGGTGCCAACCTTAATGGAGCAAGTAGCGAGATCGAGATGGTGGAATTCTCTGCTATGGCCGATGATAATGAAATCATAAGTGCCAAGCAGGGAAGATTTAGCTTTGAAAAAATGTTGGCAACTAAAAGACAGATTATGTCCGGTGTCTTTAGCGCTAAAGACTTTGTCACCACTCGTGTCGATCTTCCAATGGAAGTGGGAAGCTTTGGCTCGCTTATTCCAATGGTGTCCATTTCGAGTATGGATAAACTGCTTCGAAAAAAGCAATTAAACGCGCCTGGTGGATTTGTGCTGGTTGACTTGGATCAGGAGATTATTGATGTTGAATTAGATCGACGTTATCAAGATCGTATCTATTTTAATTCAGAGTTTAAAGAAACTGGTGCAGATGATAGTGCCAGATTTGTTATGTTTGTCGGTGTTGAGCCTGGCAATACCATGCTTCGTTATCTGGTGAGATCGCGCAAGATTGTCGAGCGAGTTGCTCTGGTGGTCGAAGATCAAATTCTTTATGATCTACCAATAATCGAAGCGGCTACAACCCATAGCTTTGGTCTCTTTGAAATGGAATCACTCTCGCTAACTCCAAGAGAGCTCACTATTTCAAGTCGCAAGATTCATCCCTTCAATAAAAAGCGCGATTCAGTTCAAGACACCCTCAATCACTATAGTCTGGACTTTGATGAGACAATTATGGGGACAAGAAAATATACTGAGATCGAACATCTGGGCACGACCTTTTTCGCAGGTCATACTGGTCAAGATCGATTAATTGTTCCGGGTCAGGGTTTTATTAATGAGGTTTTGGCCTTTCATAATTTAGACCGCTTAGAGCGACAGTGCTTGATTCAGGTTAACCTTCCACGTGATCGAGAACTGTATGAAGTAAAAATGTTAGGCGAAGGTGCCAAGGGGCCATTACTACTTGATGAATCCTATCTCAATCGCGACGGCACAGTTTCTATTGAGGCCACAGAGTTCTCAACTCATGCTTTTGTTCTGGGTGATATGCAGGGGCGAGTCTATATTAAGCTTGAATATATCGATGGAACTATGGACTATATAAATTCATATTGCGCCGATGGAGCTTATCTAGTCGAACACTTGTGAGATTTTGCTAGATCAACCCAATTCTTTGGATATTTAGTTGTCATGACTTTGGGATCGATTTTAAAATAACGTCTAGCTGTTAGATCTGATTCTGTAAAAAGTACAGTGCCACGAGGGAATGAATGCGATAGATATTTGCGTTCGAAATGTCGGTTTTCTTGATCAATATTGGAATCGTATTTTTTCATTGAAGCGAAAAACCACTTGGGCTTGATGCTACAAAGACTGACGTAGGCATGAACAATCTTTTTACTGGTTTTAGGTATAGTATAAATCTTATCTCTATAGGCAAGTGCACGCGTCAGCGCTAAAAACTCAGCAAAAAAGTTCTTACTGGCAAAGCCAATATGGTCGTGCTCATAGTGTTCAAGAATATTGGCCAAGGAGTATTCCTTCTTCTTGGAAATCATAAGTCTTTTACCTTTCAGTAAATGCTTAGTGCCTGAATTATAGGCAGCAATGGCGAGATCCCAGCGCCCCATGATTTTAAGGTTTTGACGTAGTAGGTGGAGTGCCGCGGCCGAGGCCATAAGCGGTTGTACGCGCCCATCCTGCCTTCGATCAATTGTCATAAAGTGCGAGCCAATATAGCGCATGAACTGCCATACGCCAGATGCACCAACTTTTGAGCGGGCCCTCACATTGAATGAAGATTCGAGAAAGGGGATGGCGCGAAGCTCCCATGGAACGTCGAAAGAGATAAAGTACTGCTTGATTGTTTCTTCATAAAAGGAGAAAGAGTCAATTCCTGATTGGATATTATCCTTTTGGCCGGTTTGCGCTCTAAGATTTGAAGACAGGTCTTTGAAAAACTTTGCTCTGCCTTTTTTCGCTGGAAGCTTGATACCCGCCGCCTCGAGGGCGGCCAAGATCTTAATTTCTATTGCGCCCTTACTTTGACCTTTGCTTAATTGCAAAAATGCGAGCTTGTACTGAGCAACAATCTTATCTACATACTTTACTTGTAGAGCAGCCTTGGTGAACTGATTAAGCTTTGAAGAGTCAACAGTAGAGAAGTCTAGCACATCGTAAATAATTGCAAGATTTTCTTTGTCGTGAATAACCGAATGAGAGCTGGGGTGTTGCGTATAGATATCAAACCAAAACTTGGTGGCGTCGAGAAAATAACTAGGTATTGGAAAATCTTTAGAAACTAAATTATCTGGATCATTCAAGAGTGATTGAATTTTGGCATCAGTAAACGGAATGCTCTTGGGATCTTTAGATTCTCCCGTTGTGAGCGCGTCACTAAGTTCAATTGGATCATTCTGCAGAGTGTTCTCAACAGATAATGCAAATGCATTGAAGGAGAATATAAAGAGTAAAACTAATTTTCCCATTCGTGATGTCTGAAAACTTCCATGGTGCGCTTGTAACCAGATGAGACCACTTCTGAGAGCTTGTCTGGATTAAGTGAGAATGAGTTTTTAAAAAAAGTTCTATAATTTGTATGCTTGGGATAAATATCAATCATGTGAACATTGGGATTGTAGTGAAGTTTGCGCTCTAGAATACCCGTCAGCTTCTTTCTGTGTTTTTCATCAAACTTATGAGTGCGCATATACTCGTTCACAGTATCAATAATATCCTCAGACTGGGCCCTTAGTGCGCGATTGGCCACAATCTTCTTTTGAATCATTAAATAAATTGCCTGGGTGCAAATAGCGGGCAAGCCGTAATTAACCAAAGACCCCACTTCATCAATAAAGTGATAGGGCGTATGAGTCCATGAGCTAATGACAAACTCGCAGCCATGGTCAGTGGCAACGTGTGTGGAGAGAGTCTCTCTGATCTCGCCATCAATATAGTAATCGGTGTGATTGGTTTGTGGGTTAAAGATGGGATAGGGCGAATAAAAAGGCGGAACACTCATGCTAGCGGCCACAGACTCGGAAATGGGAATGCCTGTATAATAACAAGCGGTAGAGTCGTGGTGAGGGTTTGGATAATTATACTTTCCAAAAATAACTTTGCGCGAATGATCGAGTTGAGTTGCTACGACAAAAAAATCTGTTTTCAGGCCTTGAAACTCAGACTGCTGAAGCACATTCTTATCTAGATATTGCTTAAGCCCTTCGGTGGTAAAAAAGCCAGGAAGGGTGACGAGTGGATTGAGCACTCTACGCATCATGGTTGGGAATCCCTCGAGTGGATCGTAAAACTCGCCTTTTGGCGGTCTTTTCATGGAGGCGCGGATACTTAGCATGTCTTTATAAGTAATGGGTTTAAGGCGGGCCGATTTCCCGTCGACTTGAGCCTCAATAACATCCATGGGAGAAAAGCCGCTGGCGAAGTAGAGGCCTACAAGCGCTCCTGCGCTAGACCCTACATAAGTATTAATATCAAGCGAGCTGGGCTTGGAGTCGTTGTGGCACATATTGAAACCCAGCTCTTCTAGAGCAAGGCCTACGCCTAGATGCCAAGCCGAGGCTTTAACCACTCCGCCCGAAAGGACGAGAGCGATTTTCTTATTCTTGAATTGTTCTAGGTTCACGCGGCGCATGTCACAAGGATAGACGAGGATGAGTCACAGCAAAAGGAAAACAATGTTTGTGTTGCGTTAATTTGTCTATTTTTGTGGGACTGACTATCATAGTAGTACTTATGAAAACATTTTTTATCGTACTGCTTTTTATTTTCTCTCTTTCTCAGGCACAGGCAAGTCTAAGCCAGCGTCGCTGTATGCTCTTGCCAGTTAAAGATCATATTGATGGCGCGATTGGCTTTAAGGTTTTCCAAGAAGTTGAAAACTATCTGCGCGAGAGTGAATGGTGTTATTACCGTTCAAACTCGGAAATTCTTAACGTTCTTGGAAGTTACAAAAAAAATCTTGATGAACATTTACAAAATCCCGATGTTTTAAAACTTGTGGCAAACAAAACCCAAGCCGGCTCTCTTATTAAAATTAAAATTGATAAGGCAGTTAAGGGCGCTAGTGTTGAGATTAAAATCTTTGGAGAAAATGGCGAAGATCTCTATCTATCAGAACAAACCAGACTTGATAGCGATGAAATTACCGTCATTGCTCAAACCGTTAAGAACTGGCTCGATATTTATGAAAAAAATATTCAGTATGACGCTCGCGTTGTGGGAGTGCTTGGGAGTCAGTTTACGATCGATGCCGGTAAAGGCTACGGCCTAAGACCTGAAGATGAAGTGCTGATTGTTAGACCTATCAATAAGAAGCGCCATCCTCTTTTAAAAGAAATAGTCGATTGGGACACTGAAAAAATAGGTACGGGGCAAATTACGTTTGTAGCGGATTCGCAATCACAGGGAAAGGTCGTTCAATACGATACAACCAAGAAAATGCGAGTAGAAGACTGGGTCATCATTCAGAAAAAATCCAAACAAATTGTAACGGGTGCAGAAGAATCTTTTCAAGAGGAGGACTTCTCATTTGGAAAACTCGGAGTGTTGTCGATTACGGCGAATGTCGGAAGCGGAGCTGTTACGGTGAATGACAATAGTTCACAGTCTAAAAAAATCGGAGGCACAAATTTTGGTGTCGATTTAAACTTAGAACTTTGGGCCACGAGAAACTTTTGGACCTCATTAACAATTGCAAAAGAAGTAGGCTCTTATAGTAAAAAATCTGGAAATCTGGCTACGCAAGAAAATACATTAAGTTTTACTGAGGTGACCTTTTTGGTGGGCTATAAATTTCTTCCACTTGGCTTCTTCTATGGCCCACAGGTTGATGGCTACTTAGGTTATTCATCGATTAGTTATGGATTAGAAACTCAAGCGAGTGACGGCTTTACGGGCTATACTTTTAGTGGTTTGGCCGCGGGGGTTCGCGGTAGTTTGCCCATCGTAAAAGATGTGCGTGGCTTTATTGAACTTGGATTTATTTTTAACCCAGGCTTTGAGCAAGAGGTTGCGGTCTTTAGCGGTGAGGCAGATTCAACTTCTCACTATAAACTAAAGTTCGGTGGGACCTATCAATATAGCCCGAGTGTCGCGATTCTGGGTGCCCTCCAAATTCAAGCGGGTGATGCGAAGTTTATTGCGCCGGTACGAAGTATAAAGGCAAAAGATAGCTCGCTTCAGTTTGGCGCCAGCTACACATTTTAAATATGAAGCAAAAAAAATCTCTCGAAGAGAAAATACTTCGACATAAAGCCCTGTATTATCAAGGGCGGCCAGAAATTAGTGATAGTGAGTTTGATGCTCTTGAAGAAGCACTTCGTGCAATAGATCCAGGTAGTAATGTATTGCAGGTCGTGGGGGCCACTCCGGGTCCCGGTAAAAAAGTTGCACACCATCACAAAATGCTTTCATTAAATAAAGTATATGATCTAGTTGAGCTAAGTAAGTGGAGAGATGGCCATGAGCTTATTTCGACTTACAAAATCGATGGAGTTAGTTGCTCACTCATTTATGAAGAAGGCAAATTCATACTTGCAAAAACAAGAGGGGATGGAAGCTTCGGAGAAGATATAACGGCAAAGGCGAAGTGGATTGCCAACATACCGACAAATCTTTTCATGACAACGATTAAGGCAGAAGTTCGCGGGGAAATATACTGCAGCGAAGAAAATTTCTATGAACTAGCTAAAGAAATGGCAGAGCTTGGACTGGAAAAACCAACTTCGCAAAGAAATATAGTAGCAGGCTTGATTGGTAGAAAGGACCATATTTCATTAGCAAGATACTTGAATTTTCAAGCGTTCGAGATAATCACAGACGATTTAAGGTTCTCAAAAGAGATTGAAAAATTTCAATTTCTTAAAAAGTCGGAATTCGAAATTCCAGACGCTCAACTTCATAAAACTGACAAAACAATCGCCGCGACAATTGAGAGTGCTCGAGAGTTTATGGCAAGTGGAGACTACCAAATTGATGGCCTAGTCTTCACCTATAATGACATCAATAAGCACCATGAGCTTGGAGAAACCTCCCATCACCCACGTTATAAGATGGCCTTTAAATACCGGGGGGAATCAAAGAATACAACTGTTGATGGCTTTGAGTGGGGCGTGAGTCGCAACGGAATACTAACCCCCGTGGCACTCGTTGCTCCGGTCGAACTATCCGGTGCCGAAATAAGAAGAGTGACACTACACAACTTTGGAGTTGTAGAACAAAATAATATAAAGATTGGCGATGAAATTGAAATAATTAGAAGCGGTGAAGTTATTCCCAAATTTCTAAGTGTAGTAAAAAGCACCGGAGGTAACTTCACTTACCCGAAAACGTGTCCTTCTTGTCATCAAAAAACCAGCATCGAAACAATAAGACTCCTGTGCACTAATGAACAGTGTCCGGCCCAGGTTAAAGAGGGGATTCTCAATTATATTAAGGCAGTCGGCATTGATGATCTCAGCACCAAGCGGCTTGAAGAGATGATGCGAGTCGGCCTGGTTAAAAGCATTCCCGATCTATATGATCTAAGCATTGATCATCTTTTGACCCTAGATAAAACAAAAGAAAAACTGGCCCAGAAAATCTATAGAGAAATTCAAAAATCGAAGGAAACAACACTAGTAAAATTTCTAGCAGCACTAGGACTTCAGGGCGGCGCATTTAACAAATGTGAAAAAATCGTTCACGCCGGATATGATAGTTTGGCCAAAATAAAGAAACTAACGCAAATACAACTAGAAGAAATTGATGGCTTTGCCCAAAAGTCAGCAGAGGACTTACACCGATCGCTTCAAAGCAAGATAGAGGTGATTAAGCAGCTTGAATCAAAAGGTTTTAAGTTTGAGTCCGTTGTTGTGGAAGACAACCCAATTAAAGGAAAGAAAATTTGTATCACCGGATCTTTATCGCAAAAGCGAAGTGTGATTGAAGAAAAGATTAGGTCACTAGGTGGCGTGGTAACATCAAGTGTGGGAAAAACAACAGATTACCTCCTCACCAATGATCAAACCCCAAGCTCTAGTAAATATAAAAAAGCAATTGATCTTAATATTAATGTAATTAGCGAAGAAGAATTCTTTACACTGGCAAACTAATGGCTAAAAAAAATATGACTGTTTTTTCATGCGTTGAATGTGGTCACCAAACCACTCAGTGGCTAGGAAAATGTCCCGATTGTGCTCAGTGGAATACCTTAATTGAAGAGACCAAGTTTACTGGCAAATCTTCTGCACAAAGTGAAAAACATGCGAGTAGGGCCGTCAGGGTGCAAGATGTTGGTGCGAGTGAGTATGAGCGCGTAAAAACAGGCCTTGCCGAGTTTGATCGAGTTGTAGGTGGCGGGGTCGTTCCGGGAAGCTTGACTCTTATTGGTGGCGAGCCGGGAGTTGGTAAATCAACACTCTTAACCAACGTACTAGCTTCAATTGCTAAAAAAAATCTGGTTTTGTATATTAGTGGTGAAGAGTCTGTGGCGCAAATCGCGGCCAGAGCGAGACGCTTAGGCTTTAGTGATCAAAATAATTTATTGCTACTGAATGAAACGAATTGGTTAGTTATCAAAGATCAAATTAAGAAGCTTAAACCAACCTTCATTGTTATAGATTCAATTCAAACAACAATGTCGCCAGAGGTCGCTTCGGCCCCGGGCTCTGTTGGGCAAATTCGAGAAGTGACTTACGAGCTTATGAGCTTTGTTAAGGCCAATATGCTAACCTGTTTCGTGATTGGTCACATAACAAAAGATGGAGCCATCGCAGGGCCTAAGATTCTAGAGCATATGGTTGATACTGTTATTTACTTCGAAGGCGATCAACATGGTCACTATCGCATGTTGCGCTCGATAAAAAACAGGTTCGGCCACGCCAATGAAGTCGGAATTTTCGAAATGAGTGAAAATGGACTATTGGAAGTGTCAAATCCTTCGCAGTACTTCTTGGATGAAAACCACGAACAAAACTACGGGCGAAGTCTCTCGTGTATCATCGAAGGCAGTCGAACATTGTTTATAGAGGTTCAGGCACTGGTTGTTGAGAATAAGTTTGGAAATGGCAGACGAACGACACAAGGAGTCGATGCAAATCGATTGGCCATGCTTGTTGCTGTAATCGATAAGTATCTTGAGATACCGATTTCATATAATGATATTTATCTAAATATTGTGGGCGGACTTAAGGTGCAGGGGCGCGAAACAGACCTATCAATTGTTGCCTCACTTTTGTCATCGTATCAAAAGAAAGTGATTAACTCCGAAATCGTGCTACTTGGAGAAGTTGGATTAACGGGTGAGGTGAGAAGTCCGAGTATGATTGAGATGCGACTAAAAGAGATGGCGCAACTTAATTATAGAAAAGTCATAACTTCCAAAAAAGTAGCAGATAAGTATAGCGGCAAGTGGGAAATTGAACTTATTGGAATAAAAAATATTAAGGAACTTAGTCAGTACCTATAAATATAGATTCTTAATTGTTTTTCGCCAGAGACTTGTCTTTGCTCTGGCGTAGTCGAGCTGACTGGCAATCGGCTTAAAAACCTTGTCTTCTTGCCACAGTTTATCAATAGATTCGAGATCAACCTCGCCCGCCCCCATGGCGGCGGCCAAAGCTGCGCCGTATGCAGTTGTTTCGATTACTTTTGGCCTAATGACTTCAAGTTCACTAAAGCTAGCTTGTAACTCGAGCATAAGATCATTGGCCGCAGCACCACCGTCAACCCGCATGGATTCTACTTTGAGCTTGGTATCGGCGCTCATTGCTTGAGCTAGGTCATTAATGGAGAGAGCAATTCCTTCAAGGCAGGCGCGCGCTAAATGTTGGGCGCTCGTATCTCGTGTCATGCCGACAATGGCGGCCTTAGCTTCAGGCTGCCAGTGAGGTGATCCTATACCTGTAAAAAAAGGCAAGAACATCACGTGTTCCATTTCATCGAGGCTCTCAACCTTTTTTGCTAGCAGCTCGACTTCTGAGCTAGATGAAATCAGCTTGAGATTATCGCGAAGCCATTGCACGGCCGCACCGGCAATATAGCAGCTACCTTCTAGCGCAAAAAATGTTTTATCTTTGTGAGCATAGGCAACAGTTGTTAGGAGTCCATGTTCTGAACGAATGGCTTCCTCGCCAGTGTTTAGTAGCATGAAAGCTCCTGTGCCGTAAGTGCACTTGAGAGATCCTTTGGAGTGACCTGCCTGGCCAAAGAGCGCAGATTGTTGGTCGCCAAGAATGCCAGTTATTGTAATACCATCGGGAAGAAAATCGAGTCCCTTGGTTTTACCAAACAAGCCAAATGATGGAAGAATTTTAGGAAGTGTTTTAGCTGGAACTTCAAAAAAATCTAAGAGAGATTGATCCCATCCACCATTTTGTAAGTTGTAAAGAAGAGTGCGAGAGGCATTAGAGGGTTCACTCGCGTGAACACCTGTTAAGCGATACAAAAGGAAGGTATCAATTGTGCCAAATAAAAGATTGTCTTCTTTGGCCGCGCGAGCGACTTGATCGTTATTCTTTAAAAGCCAACGCATTTTTGTCGCTGAAAAGTACGGATCGAGTGGAAGACCTGTTTTGGTGCGCAACATCTCTTCTTTCTCTTTATGTTGGGCGCAAAAATCAAAGGTGCGACGATCTTGCCAGACAATAGCATTTGAAAGTGGCGAGCCAGATCGATCAAAGGCACAGGTTGTTTCTCGTTGGTTGGTTATTCCAATTGTCGATATCATGCTGGCTTTAATGTTGGCCTTGTCTAGGACGGCCGTGACTGTGGATTTAACCGATGTCCAAATGTCGTTGAGGTTGTGCTCGACTAGGCCTGGCTTGGGATAAATTTGTGGGTACTCTTGATTAACTTTAGCAACGAAAGCAAAAGTTTTAGCATCGATCAGTGCCGCTGTCGTACCAGTTGTTCCCTGATCAAGTGAAAGAATAAAACTCATAATAGATCCATATTAATTTTCAATAACTGAACAGTTTGAAGTTGAAGTCTGTGCGTGATTACAAAGAATCAAGGCAGCACCTTTCCAATATCCAGAAACACCACGTCTAATACCTGTAATAAGCACCATACTAATTGTCATCACAACTAAGAGCAAAAGCATAAACTCAATAAGGGATTGACCCTTCTGGTCACGAAGTGTAGAAGTTCTTGGAATGTGTAAAAAAGAGCTTATTTTAGTGCTCATCTTTCCCTCTAACGGGTCGGCTTCGAAAAGCTTATAATACTTATACATTAGCGTATCCAAGCAACGGGAATTGCGCCAGTCACGGGACTTATGAAGAAATACTTTCCGATTCTCGCATTTATAACCATGTTTACTGGCTTTTTGGCCGGTCAGGTATTCTTTGACGTCTTTGAATCAAGCGCCGGACAAAGTAGTGCACAAAAGAAAGTCTATGGTCACTATGAAGACCTACTAAAAAAATCGGTCTTTGTGACCAGTGAAGGCAAGTCGATTGCTGGCAATGCGGTCTCGGCACCGCTCGTCATCTTAAATTTTTGGGCCACCTGGTGCAAACCTTGCTTGGAAGAGTTTCCATCACTTGTAGAGTTTGATCAAAAATATAGTGATGAACAGGTTTTGATTATTGGTATTAATACTGACGATGATTCGGCCAAAAAAGACGTTATCAAGACAATCAAAAAATATAATATGACGTTCTCTAATGTTGAAGATGTAGACGGTTCATGGCTTGAGAAGTTTATGATTACGGCCATTCCAGTTTCTATCATTTTTCATAACGGCGAAGTTATAGAAGTAAGCAATGGCGCTAAAGACTTCATGTCTGGTGAATTTCAAGAAAAAATAGACGAACTTCTTAAGTCAAACTAACACTAAAATTGCGACCCCAAGAATATGTAATCTCACTGATAGAGTTAGCTTTAAAAATACTAAAGCGTGGAGATGCATCGAGTCCTAAAGCGTCGCGAGCATTAATCGTAATAGCGGCCCAAAGTTCGGCAGAGTTCATTTTATAATTGGGAGCAGCGAGTGAGGCTAGAAGTAAAATATTGTCGACATGACAAGAGCCAGGATTAAAATCTGAGGCAATGGCAACCTTAGCGCCAGCATCTAAAAGCTTTCTCGCCCTTGCTTGAGGTTTGCCTAGAAAGTAGCCGGTACCAGGAAGTAGCGTGCAAACAGTTTTTGAGTTTGCCAGTGCTGCGATTCCTTTATCACCAGTGCAAAGCAGGTGGTCGGCCGAAAGTGCATTGTGTTTGACCGCTAAAGCAGCGCCACCGTTATCACCAAACTCGTCGGCGTGAATTTTAACAGCAATGCCTAAATCCTGAGCTAACGTAAAAGTTTTTTCTACATCATCGAAGGAGAAGTATCCGTTCTCATGAAATATATCAACGGCATCAATAATGCCCTTGGAAGCTAGCTCTTTGAGTAGCGGTAGAACAATTGTTTCAATATAGTCCTTAGATGATTTGAAATTCTTAGGGACTGCGTGAGCGGCCATGAAGGTATTCATAATGCGCACGCGCGGACTAAAATGTGACTTCAACCTGGCAATGACCTGAGAGAGCTTGCGTTCACCTTCGAGGGTCAGTGCGTAGCCGGACTTTATCTCGATTGTGCCAACACCGTAAGAGTGGATGCGTTCGATCCTCGCCTTTGCTTGTTGAAAGAGCTCTTCCTCATCTGCATCTTTGGTTGCATTCATGGTGGATAGGATGCCACCACCACTGGCGGCAATGACTTGATAGTCAGCGCCATCAAGTCTCATCTTGTACTCATCGGCGCGATTTCCGGCAAAGACTAAGTGGGTGTGGGAATCAACAATCTCAGGTGTTACCACGTGATCTTTAAGCGATACGGCAGAATGTTGATACTGTTGTGGAAGACTGGAAGATTTACCTTGCCATAAAATTTTGTCTTGATCGAAAGCAATGGCAGCATCACTGATCAACCCAAGGTCATCAGGCAAAAGATTGCGTCCATCCTTTTTCGTCGCGCCACTCAAGGTGGCGAGCTCAGAAATGTCACTCCACACAGTTATCATTAAGAATCCTTGAGCATTGGTATTGAAATCGTAGTGTTTTTTGAGGCCGCGATGGCCTGTTCGTAGCCGGCATCAACGTGGCGAACAATTCCCATGCCAGGATCGGAGTTAAGAACGCGCGAAAGTCTGGCGTCCATCTCCCTTGTACCGTCAGCAACAATAACCATGCCGGCATGCTGTGAGTATCCCATGCCTACGCCACCACCGTGATGAAAGCTGGTCCAAGAGGCACCGTTCATCGTGTTGATCATAAGATTTAGTAGTGGCCAATCAGATATCGCGTCGGAGCCATCGAGCATGCCCTCGGTCTCTCTGTTGGGCGAGGCGACTGAACCGCAATCCAAATGGTCGCGACCAATAACGATGGGGGCACTAACTTTTCCTTCGCGGACAAGTTTATTAAAAAGCAAACCGGCCTTTTCACGCTCGCCGTACTTAAGCCAGCAAATGCGAGAAGGAAGCCCTTGAAAGCTAACCATACTTGAAGCCTTATCAAGCCATTGATGCAATTTCTTATTATCTGGGAAGAGATCTCGAAGCGCTTCGTCTGTTGTTTTAATATCGGCAGGGTCACCTGAAAGAGCGATCCAGCGAAATGGGCCAGAGCCTTCGCAAAAAAGTGGGCGAATATAAGCGGGAACAAAGCCGGGGAAGTCAAAGGCATTGCTGACACCAACTTGCTTGGCCCCTTCACGCAAATTATTGCCGTAGTCAAAAACATGAGATCCACGTTTTTGAAACTCAAGCATAACCTTCACGTGAGTCGCCATGGTGTCATAGGACAGCTTGGTGTACTTAGCTGGGTCGCGCTTTCTAAGCTCGTCAGCTTGCTCGCATGTAAGGCCATCTGGAATATAACCGTTTAGCGGATCGTGGGCCGAAGTTTGATCAGTAACTAAATCGATTTCAATATCTTGATCATAAACATACTTAAAGAAGTCTGCAGCGTTACCAACAACACCGATGGAAATAGCCTCGCCATTGTTCTTGGCATTCTTGGCCATGGCGATGGCTTCGTCATAGCTTGAGGCTAAAACATCGAGATACTTAGACTCCAGACGCTTTTGTATGCGCCAAGGAGCAATATCACAACACAAGCAAACACCATCGGCCATTTTGACGGCCAGAGGTTGGGCTCCACCCATGCCACCAATGCCAGCGGTGAGAACAATTTTACCCTTAAGCGTTGAACCAGGGCCGTAATGTTTCTCGGCCGCGGCCATAAAAGTTTCGTATGTTCCCTGGAGAATTCCTTGGCTGCCAATATAAATCCAAGAGCCGGCCGTCATTTGTCCGTACATCATAAGTCCCTGCTTTTGGAACTCATTAAAGGTTTCCCAGTTGGCCCAATGAGGAACAAGATTAGAGTTTGCAATTAAAACTCTAGGGCCATGGGGATGACTTGGCATGACAGCAACTGGTTTTCCAGATTGGATCAAAAGTGTTTGGTCATTCTCTAGCTCTTGTAGAGCCTTGATAATGGCAGTGAGTGACTCTGGATTTCTGGCCGCTTGGCCATTGCCACCATAAACCACCAAGTTGTCGCGGTCTTCGGCAACTTCGGGATGAAGATTATTAAGTAGGCAGCGAAGCGCCGCCTCTTGATGCCAACCCTTACAGGTAAGAGTGTTTCCAGTTGGAGGAAGTGGAATATTCATGAGAGTTCTCCAATTGTATTCTCGACGCTATTAAGCAAGTCGTTATTATCAATGAGTGAGAGGATACTTTGAATGTCTTTTGCAAAAACACGATCCTCCTCAATATGGGGTACATGTTTTCTGATGACGGAATGGATAACCTCTAGCGCCGGAGAGCTTTTGAGTGGACGCTGAAAATCAAGAGCCTGTGTATTGCAGAGAAGCTCAATGGCCAGGACAGTTTTTGTATTTTGCAAAACTTCTAAAAGCTTTCGACCTGAAGTGACACCCATGGAGACATGATCTTCCTTATCTGTTGAAGTGGGTATCGAATCTACAGATGCTGGATGACATAATCCTTTATTCTCTGAGGCTAGAGCGGCGGCCGTCACATGGGCAATCATAAGTCCTGAATTCAAGCCTGAGTCTGCAGTTAAAAAAGCGGGAAGATCTGAAAAGGTTGGGTTCATCATTTTTTCAATTCTGCGCTCAGAAATATTAGCAATTTCAGCCAGACCCATGGCCAAATAATCCATCGACAATGCGAGCGCTTCGCCGTGGAAATTACCACCAGAGATAACCTCATCCTCATCGACAAAAATAAGAGGATTATCTGTTACCGAATTAAGTTCTACCGTTAATACTTCATCGGCGTGTCTAAGGGTTTGCCTGCAAGCACCATGAACCTGAGGTACACAACGAAGAGAGTAAGGGTCTTGAACTTTTCCATCTTCAGGGTGAGAGACAAGAATCTCCGAGCCCTTAAGTAATTTTTGTAAATTGTCTGTTGCTGCCAATTGACCAAGATGTGGTTTAAGTGAGGTGATAAGTGGATGGTAGGCCCTCGCTGTGCCACGAACACCATCAAGAGTTAAAGCCGAGCAAATGTCTGCCAGCTTCATAACTCGCTTTGCTTCTTCAATGGCAAAAGCGCCAAGGGCCGCCATCACGGCGGTTCCATTGATGAGAGCAAGTCCATCTTTTGGACCTAGCACGGCCGGCTTTAGGCCAATTTGATCGATGGCAAAAGCACTGCTGACAATCTTTCCCTGAAATTCAACATCGCCTTCTCCAATGAGTGCAAGTGCAATATGTGAAAGTGGAGCTAGGTCTCCCGAGGCGCCAACCGATCCCTTACAGGGAACAACTGGAGTTATGTGGTGATTAAGAAATGAAATAAGAAGTTGAACAATTTCCGGATTAACGCCGGAAAAGCCAGATGCCAGACAGTTCGCGCGAAGAAGCATGATGGCGCGAGTAATCGTTTTTGAAAATGGTGCGCCAACACCTGTGCAGTGGGAGCGAATGAGATTGACTTGCAACTTGGCCAAGTCCTTCTTGGGAATATGTTTACTGGCTAAAGCCCCAAAGCCTGTGTTTATTCCATAAACCGGCGCGCCCTTTTCAACAATGGCGAAAACGTAGTCGCGTGATTTTTGCATTGCTTGCAAAGACTTTTCGGTGATGCTGATATTTAGGCTTTTAGCTGGAGCTTTGGCAACAAGGTGAAGCTGCTCAATCGTAAGTGAGTGGCCATCAATAAGAACTTGGTTCATGGGTTGCCTCTAAGCTTTGAAATTGTTTCGGAATAATTATGTTTATCACTTTTAAAAATTGCAGAACCGGCAACAAGAACATCGGCGCCTGCGTTAATTAAAGATTCACTATTGCTTGAACTGACGCCACCGTCGACTTCGATTAAGAAGTTGGCGTTAAGGGTCGTTCTCTTCGCCTTTAGCTCTTGAATGCGAGAAATAGATTCTGGCATGAATTTTTGTCCGCCAAAGCCAGGCTCTACCGACATGATCAAGACGAGATCAATTTGTTTTAGTAGATCATCGGACAAACTGCTCAGCGGCGTGGAGGGGCGTAGTGAGACGCCAACTTTTTTAGCAACCGATTTCGCGGACTTCGCGGTAGCGATAGCGTCAGAGCATGCTTCAACATGAAAAGTAAAAACATGAAGATTGAGATCTTTCATCGTTTCGATATAGAAATCGGGATTGGTCACCATGAAATGAGCATCAAGCGGGAGGTTGGTTTTGCTGGCAATCAACTGAAGTATTGGGTGGCCAAAGGTGAGGTTTGGAACAAAATGACCATCCATGATATCGAGATGGAGCCAAAGGTCAGATTCGCTCTCTAGTCGCGCTAATTCGGCTTCAATATTTAAAAAATCACAGGCTAGCAAGCTTGGGGAAATAATAGTCACGACTTGGCTCCTGAAATGATGGAAATGGTAGGTAAGCTTCCCTGAATGCCATTGATCCAGTTCTTCGCCAGAGTTGGCTTCTTGCCTTCGATCTGAAATTGTAAAAGCTGAAGAGTTCCGCTGCTGCAACCTAAAAGCAATTCTTCATTTATAACCTTCAGTTGGCCACACGGTACTGAGTGATGTGAGATTGCAACCTGAAGAAACTTGCAACGTTTGCCATCAAAAAGAATTTGAACGCCAGGCCATGGTTGAAAGGCGCGCACCATACGCTCAACTTCAATTGCGCTGTGGAGTGCTGGATCTAAAAACCCTTCCTCTTTCTTAATTGTCGGTGCAAACGTAATGTCAGACTCAGCCTGTTTGGAAAAGGTTAGGCAGTCGCTTAGGATGTCACTGATTAATTGATTGGAGCAACTTGGCGCCAGATCCTTAAGTTTTTCGTAAAGCGTAGGAGTTGTATCTTCAGCGCTGATATCAATGGGGGAACTGATGCAAATATCGCCAGCATCCATCTCCTTAACCATCTTCTGAATTGAGACTCCACCAAGCTTATCTCCACACCAAATCCCATAATGGATGGGCGCCGCACCTCTGTGGCGCGGCAGTAGGCTGGTGTGAATATTGAAGCATCCAAGCCGGGGCAAAGACAAAACTCGTTTGCCTAGAAACTGGGCAAAAGCAAAAACGATGAAGAGGTCCGGCTTCTTGGCCTCAAGTGCACTGAGAAAGTCAGCTTCCTTATTCAGATTGGTACACTGAAAAAAAGGAAGCGATAATTCTTTAGCACACTCGATCACCTCGGGGGATTTGAGTCTATTGCCACGACCGCTAGGACGGTCTGGTTGTGAAATCACATGAACAATGTCGACGTTGGGATTCGCATTAAGGTTCATTAGAGTGGGCACAGCGATATCGGGAGTGCCGCAAAAAACCACCTTAAGCACGGCCTATCCTTTCTTTGCTTTTAAAAACTTTTTAGTAAGAAACTGACGCTTGAGCGTAGACAAGCGTTCAAGAAAAACAATGCCATCGAGATGGTCATTTTCATGTTGAAGACATACGGCCAAGGTCCCCTCAGCTTCAATCGTATGTTTTTCACCGTGGATATCTTGATACTCAACGATCACGTGTTCTGCGCGTTTAACATTTTCATAAACACCAGGCACCGACAGACAACCCTCTTCATAGAGGATTTCGCCGTCTTTTTGCTTGAACACAGGATTGATAAATACGCGTGGATTAAAATTTGTATATTTCCATTCAGTATTGCCATCAGCATTGAGCGTTTTTTCGCGATCGAAATCAACATCCATGACAAACAGTCGAATTGATGCTCCAACCTGTGGTGCCGCCAAACCTATGCCGGGCGCATGATACATAGTGAAGAGCATATCCTTGATTAAGGTTTGAAGCTCCTGATCGAAACTGGTCACAGGTTTTGCTATCTGTTTAAGGATTGGAGCGGGGAAGGTGAAAACCTTAAGCAGCTCACCTTCTAAGCGATATGAATCTTGATTTTGAACGATCTCAGACATAGCTTTTCATAACATGAGTGCGCTGCGTAAGTCCAGCTCAGGGTTTAATGCGCACAAGTAAGAAAGTCTCCTGTAACTCACCCAAACTACTAGCATTAATGGCGCTTAAGACGTGCTTTAGACGCCTACTTTTTTGCCATACACGCCATCGCTCAAGGATCTCAACTTTTGATCGCAGTTGGAACTGATCAACCACTCGTTCAGGAATGAAAAGCAAGCCCGCTAATGAGTCAATTCGATTGGCTATTTCGTGGGCGCCGACGACTTGAATATCGGTGCGCTCAAGAGCTTCGGCAATAAAGTAGGGCTTTCTATAAACGACTGACAAGGGCCGCTCGCCTATTTGCCTTGCGACACGATCGGGAACAGTTGGGAGAATAAAAAGAGGTGTGACAAAAGACCATAAGAATCCAAAGCAAAGTAGCGAGGACAAGGCGCGAGTTTTAAGTGACAAAACCTTTGTAAAAGAGATGAAGGCAAAAATAGCGAGAGCAATAGCGATGGTCATAATTGATATATGACTTAAGGACTCAAAGAGAGAGGGGAAGGCAAAAGTTAAAAATAAAACAGGCAGTAAAAGGAAGAAGAGTCCGGCGCTTAAAAAGTGTGAACTCTTAGCCTGCCAACCGCTTATGGGTCGATGGTGGCACTTCATTGTATCTAAGAGAATAGTCAAAAAGAAGAAGATGCTAGGCATGGCGTAGTGATGAGATCTCTGGTTTGGTATCAACCACAGGCCAAAGAAAATGACAAAGCAGATCAAGGTAAAAACTCGCGCCCAGTACTTAGCTTCATTTTTATTAAATCTTGAAATCCAACTCTGTTTACTCATAAGAAGCGGTAGAAAAAGTGACCAGGGCAAAGAAAAGATAACGAGCCCCTGGAAGACCACACGCATAGGATAAGATCTCGAGGTGAACTTTCCTAAGTTTTCACGCAAAAAGAAGTAGTCGATAAAGTGCTGACCGTATTTCATATAGCACGCAACAAACCACAGGCTACCAAGGACAAGAGTGGAGATCGAAAAGAGAGCGAGCTGTTTATAGGGCATACGAAATCCGCTGCGATAGCGAAGGACTAAGAAAAGCGAGCCAGAAGCGCCGATCATTACCCAGGCGACAGGGCCTTTAACTAAAACGGCAAGCGAGCAAAAAAGAGTGGCCAAAAGCCAGTCACTTCGCTTTGACTCATAAACCGCGGCAAAGAAGTACATCGCTGCTAAAGTTGAAAGAAGCGATAGCGGCATCTCCATCATATAAATGCGTGAATACTTAGCAAATCCGATTGTTGAAAAGAAAAAGAGTGCGCTCGTAAGCTTGGAGATTGAAAAGAATCTCTCAACCCAAGATGCACATAGAGTAATAGAAAAAATAGACAACAATAAAATAGAAAGTCTGGCCGCAGTGGTTAAATCAAATGCGCCTGTGGCGTAAAAGGGAAAGGGCAACCAGAAATGCAGAGGAGGCTTTGACCAATGAGGTTCGCCGCGAAAAATAGGCGTTAAAAAAGATCCAGTGGCATTCATCTCCTTAGAAATTTGTAGGTAAAAACCCTCTGTTCCTTGCCTGATAGCGTCAAGGTTTCCGATATCCCAGGCCATGAGGAAAAAGGTTAAGATGATAACAGCAAGATAGCCGTGCTGTTGCGTAAAACGAAGAATCCACTTGATCATGTTTTAAGTTTCCGATTGGAATAAAATGTGTGAGCTATAAATAAGCAAAATAAGAGAGGAACACCGAATGAAGCAATGACTGGCGGCACCTTGGAGCTTTTTCCAAGCTCTGTGGCATAAGAAGTTGTGAGCCAGTAAATTACTGTGAAAGTAAAAACAAAGGCAATATTTTTGCCCATATTGCTAGAGCGGCGACCGGGGTTATAGGCGGCCACGCTTGCTAGAAGTCCAAAAACGACGCAAACAAAAGCGGCAGCAAATTTATCGTAAAGCAAAACTGAATATTCGTCGGTATTGATCCCTGAGCGCCTAAGTCTTGAGACATAATCGACTAGTCCATTAAGCGGAAGAGTCGTAATGTCACTTTCAATCTTTTTAAAATCTTCAACGCCTTCATCAAGGCTAATTTCAACATCATCCTCAATTCGTTTTTCGGGAAAAATCTGGTTGTCTAAGTTATTGTGGATCGTTGCTTTTGGGAAAATCCATTTTCCATCAGATAGGTTTTTGAGCCGCTGGCCTTTGATTCGTCTAGAAATTTTGTAATCACTTCCAAAATAATAGAGTGTGACATCGAGAAGTTCACTTTTGTCCTTGTTAAAAGATGAGAAGGAGAAAAAGTAGTTGCCACTCTTATACCAAATTCGCCCACTGCCAATGGTGCTGGCGCGCAAGCCCTGACCTTCGAGGTTCCTGAACTTGCTGTCTGACTCTGGAATAAGCACGTGACGTTTTGATCTTGCCCACGGATCAATAAAGCCAGTTAGCAAAAGCTGCATTAAGCAGACAAAAAATGAAGCAAGTGCAATGGTTGAGAAAAACTGCTTGCGCGTGAAACCGGAGGCGAAAATAGCTGTAAGCTCATTTCGATTCTTAAGTTTATTAATACTGAACAAAGAAGCTGTTAAGCACGAGATCGGAAGAACTCTGGCGAGAAAGCTGGGAGCCTCGATGATAAAATTGAAGAAAACTTCAGAGGCGGTTACATTGTCGCGCAAAAAGCCAGAAACTAAATTTGAAACCGTGATTAAAAGCATAAGAGCAAAAACAGAAGCGATAAACGCCTTGAACCATTCGATTAAAATCAAGTTTTTTAAGATCATCTGATGACTTGTATTTTAGTAAACTTAAGAAAAGTCCCGATAAGGGCGTGAAAAATGGGATCAAAAAACTTCGTCAGCGATGGATAGCGATAACAAGCTTTAACTAAGAGAGGAGACACGGCCTCATAGCTATTAATAAAAAGACGGCCATGTAAGCTCTGGCGTAGTGATTGATCGCGATAATTTCTGAGCGAGGCAGTAATCGGATGAGCGCTACCATAACAATGGGTGGCTATATAACAGCCCTTGGCCTCAATTCGAATCTTTTCAAAAGCGTCTTTAAAAGGTTTGGGATTATGTGCAAGACCTTTTCGAATATACTTTTTAACCATCTGGGAATTAGCGTATTGATACTTAAAGCCCAGAGTAAACTTAACAAACTGTGTGAGACAACGAATCGACTCCATTGTAAGCGACGGACTTCTGTCATAGGCCTTAGCCAGGTCCCAATAAGTATGAGAGATAAGAAGCATTTCTGCTAAATCCTGCTCTCTAGAAAAGCAAGCAGGTGAAAGGGAGGCTTCAGGAACATCAAAATATTGGGCCAAAGTATTAAGATAGAGTGAATAATGCTGAACCGCCTTTGGAATATCATCCGAGGCGGACAGTTCTTGCGCCTTTTTCAAAACTTTGAGGCGATCACGGTAAGCTTTAAGAACTGGCTCGGGCCTAGTCACATTATACATTTTCTCATTTTTACCCTTAACCATTTAGAACCTGTAGGAAAGAGAAAATGATGTTTCTTTGGCCTTTTCATCGTTTTGATTGAGTTCGCTGTCGGCTTTGTACTCAGTGCTCGACATAGAGACATCAATGACAAGTCTTGGCTGTACCCAACCAATACCAGCGCCAGTTCCCTTGAGCTTTAGGCCTCTGTCTTCTTGAGCGCCAAAACGCATATAGAAATCTTCAAAAACCTTGAGCTGAATGGCCGCGCGAACAAGTGAGCTCTCTTTAGCATCGCGCTCCCAGTCGCTACCGGCATCGAGCATCAAAGAGACAAAGTCTTTGTAAACATATTGACCGCCAATGATTGCACGACGAGCAAAAGGGTCTGCTGCCAAAATATCCGGAATAACTAAGCCTAAAGTAAACTCCGGGGATAAAACGTGGTTAACTCCGGCCGTAACCTGCTTGAGTTTACCCTTTAGCGGACCATCTTTTCTGGTCGTGGTGGCGTAACTGAAACCAAGCGTTGATTTTTTACCAACCGGTGCCGACATTGAAGCGGCAAGACGTGAGAGTTTACCAAAGCGGTCTTCTTCTTTAGCGTAACTGATTGAGCCGTCAACATCGCCTTTTGCGTCAGAGGCCACGAATAAAAGCTGCTCTTCGCTTGTAGGTGCTAAAGGCGAATTATCTGCAGGGCTGATGTCTGTGCCAGATTTTTGCAAATAAATAGATGAAACTTGAAAAAATGAGATGGATGCTGGGTTTAGAAAGGTGGCTTCATCCATTAACAAACTGGCAACGCCAGTTCCTGCGGTTGATTTTAGACGAGTTGTACTCATCTCGCTTGCCTGGATTGTAATGTTGCAACACAGCCCGAGTAAAAAGATCGGGAACGTGCGCGATAACGTGGCGATGGTAGATTTCATAGGGTAAGATGCCTCGTTAAAAGATAAAGGTGGTTTAATTGTAATGAAGATAAAAAAGGCTGTCATCCCCGTCGCCGGGAAAGGGACAAGATTCTTACCTGCTACTAAGCAAATTCCTAAAGAAATGATTCCTATTTTGGATCGCCCGATGATTCATTATTGCGTAGAAGAGGCCGTACTGTCAGGTATAGACGAGATTGTGTTCGTTACCTCTACAGGCAAAGAAGCCATCGAAAACTATTTTGATCGCAATATGGAGCTTGAAAATTTTTTAGAAAAAAATGGAAAAATAGAATTATTAGAGAAAATAAGCAAAATAGGTCAAATGATCGAAGTCGTAACTGTTAGGCAGAAGGAACAACTAGGCCTTGGCCATGCCGTTCTTTGTGCCAAATCTGTCGTTGGAACCGATGATTTTGCCGTAATTTTGGGCGATGATATCGTTGTCAATGATGTACCTGTGACTAAGCAGCTTATCGATTGTCATGAAAAACATGGCGGCTCTGTTATTGGGGTCATGCAGGTACCTAAAACGGAAACTTATCGCTATGGAATCGTAAAGGGAACAACGGTTTCGGATCGCACATTAAAAATGGATTCGATGGTTGAAAAGCCAAAGCCTGAAAACGCGCCCACTAATCTAGCGACACCTGGTCGTTATATTCTTAAGAATGAAATATTTAGTGCGCTTGAGCGAATAGAGCGCGGAGCAGGTGGCGAGTATCAGCTAACAGATGCAATCAATATGCTCTGTTCTGAATCTCAAGTTTTTGCTCACGAGTTTTATGGCAAAAGATACGATACTGGCAGTCTTGAAGGATATCTTAGGGCAACAGTCGATTTTGCACTCAGTAGGGACGATCTGCGAGCAACCATGCAGGAAATTTTAAAAAATGGAAAGGGTCATCAATGAAAGCTCTTATACTCTTGCTCACTATTTGTCTGTCTGGGAAACTTCTTGCGACTCCAACGGCCGAAGGGTTATTTCGCAATGTAAGCAATAAAGAACCAACGGGAAACCTCATAGTGGTTACCGCGATGGTTGAAGAAATGGAAGAGTCGACACCAGTAGTAGAGCCGATTGCCCAGCAAGGGCCTTTGACTGAAGGGCCGATGCCGATGGCGAAAAAAAAGCCAATCTATTACAAATGGCTTTTGTCCCTAGAGAAAGAAAGCAATGTTGATATTATTCAAGTGAGCTACAGAAGTTCACAGTTAAAAGAAGAACAAATAATACAAACAAAGTACTTTCCCGATATTACCAAAATCGTTTCCAATGATAACTCACTGGAGCGCAGTATGTATTATTCGCTTATGAATATGTTGGTTCTCAATGAGTCGAAGATGTTTAAAGCGCTACTGGTAAAGTATGCGCAGGGTTTTCAGTCTAATAAAGAACTTATGATGAAAGAAAAAGTGGCACTGTATCGCAAATACAAAGAATACTTAGAAAAAAGACAGGAAGACGAGACGCTTGTCTCACCGTTAGAGCCAACAGACCCTGATCAGATAAGTGCCGTAAAAGAAATAATGGCAGCGCCGATGTATAAAGATGCAGGCAATGTTGAATTGGTTAGAATTGATAACGAGTTGGCATGGAAAGTAGATTTGAAAAGTCTTAATGCAATCTTCTCCAATGAAGACCATAGGCTAAGAAAGATAGAGTACCAATCGCCTCTGGGAGATCTTCGCGTTATTGCTGATGAATACGTATTGTTTAATGGTGCCCATGAGCTACCAAAGACAATGATTTTTAGAGATATGAGCAATAAGAGTTGGCGTATACGTTTCCTGGGTCTGTCTCACCTCAATACTCATTCAACACCCTTTACCAAGCGTGCCCAGGACTATACAGATGCGGCCAAAAAAGCCAGAGAGGCGCGAAAGGGTACAAACTTAGCGCAAGACGAATATCTAAACCCACCGTTCATCTTTTAGGCATAGTGAAAAATATAATTGTTGCTGCCAATACACCTTTTAATGGCTCACTCTTAACTTATAAAGTTGAAAGCGAGCTGAAAAAAGGAACTCATGTTCTAGCGCCTCTAGGCAAGAGGGTTGTGAATGGTTGGGTCATTGGTCCTGATGATTCGCAGCCTGATCCAGCAAAGCTAAAAATGATTGAGACGGGTGGCGATGCTACTCTAAATATTAGTCACCATGAAATAGAACTATTGCAATGGATGGCCAATTACTATCACTACCCATTGGGTCAACTTATTAACGATACATTACCCAAGAGCATGAAGCGACCCAGAGAAACGGAGGTTGAAGAGTTTGCTCAGCGTGAACTTGAGCCTCTAACTCCACTGCAAGAAGATATTTACCAGGCACTTGGACACAAATTTAAAAGTGGATTTTCCAGACAACTGATTCACGGTGTGACCGGTAGTGGTAAAACGCATATTTACTTGCACTTGATGAAAGACCAGCTAAAGAAAAATAAAAGCGTACTCTTTTTGTTGCCAGAGATTAACCTTACACCTCAGTTTTATAGAAAGTTTCAAGAAGTACTAGGTTGTCCGGTCAAAGTTTATAGCAGTGAGACAAGTGCTTCTGATAAATATCTCTTAAGACAAAATTTAAAATTACAAAATACAGCTCAAGTTATTTTGGGAGTGAGAAGCAGCGTCTTCTTGCCGATAGAAAATCTAGGACTGATCATTGTTGATGAAGAGCATGACTCTTCGTTTAAGCAGGATGATCGTTGCACATATAATGCACGCGATATTGCAATCAAGCGCGCCTCTATGTTGAATATTCCAGTTGTACTTGGATCTGCAACACCGTCAATGGAAAGCTACACAGCAGCTAAGAAAACTAATGACTATCACGCCATCAAAGAACGTGTTCATGGCTTTGAAATGCCTAAGATTGAGATTATTGATCAAAGAAGCAAGAGTGAGGATAAAGCTTCAAGCTCAGAGCATTGGCCTTTAACTAGGGCAACGATTGAATCAATTTACCAGGCCAAGCAAAGAGGCGAGCAGGCCTTGGTGTTTATCAATCGCCTAGGATTTTCGAGCTATATCCAGTGCTCATCCTGTGGTCATCAATTTCAATGTCTCAATTGTTCGACAAATATGCGCTATTTTAAAAGTCGTTCAGAACTAGCCTGCCAAACTTGTGGCAATAAAACCCCGATGCCTAAAATGTGTCCCGAGTGCTCATGTTTAACCCTGTCTCAAAAAGGCTATGGTACGGAAAAAATTGTAGAAGTTTTAAGCAAGATTATTCCGGATTTAGTTGTTGAGCGCTTTGATCGAGACGAGATTAAAAATATCGACCAACTCAAACAGTCCTTAGAGCGCTTTGCACGTCAGGAAGTTGATGTTTTGGTTGGAACCCAGATGTTATCTAAGGGTCACAACTTTGAAAAAGTGAATACTGTCGTCGTGCTGGGAATTGATCAGCAGCTCAACTTTCCAGATTTTCGCGCCATGGAGCGCGCCTGGCAAACCCTAGTTCAGGTTAGTGGACGATCTGGTCGCTTTGGCAGTGAAAGTCATGTCTTGGTACAAACGCATTCACCCGAACACCCTCTTTTTACCCATGTGGTTAACCATCACTTTGATGAGTTCTATCAAGAGGAGATGGATCTTCGAGAACGCGCCAATTGCCCTCCCATCTCAAAAATGGCGGCCATCTATCTAACCCATAAAGATAAAAATGAACTGATAAAGCAATCAATGCACTTTTCGGATTGGGCACAAGGCCTGAAAGAACATCATTTTCAATCTGTTGATGTTCTAGGCCCAAGACCTGCACTTATGGAGAAAAGGGTTAATAAATTCACTTGGTGTTTAATGCTGAGATCTCACCAGGTAAATGATATGCACAGCTTTATTTCAGCAGCACAGGTTTATCTCTCTCGAGTCAGGGGTCTCCATGTAAAGACCGATATTGACCCTCAAGTTATTCTATAAAAATCAATGACCTAAATACCTGATTAAACAGCCTTTATATTATTCTCATCGCCTCTGCGCTCAAGTTTGTAGGCGATCGCCCGAAAAGACGCATGTAGTGAACCGTAAAGTTCGTAAGCATGGGATTTTTGACTATGAATAAGACAATCAAACTTTTCGCAATTCTCGTAGGACTCATAGGTACTTCGAGCGCGTGGGCACAATTCTCTGTCATTAATGCTGCCGGCAGTGGCGCAAGTGGCTCAGGCAGTGGTTCCACTGTGCGATCGGCCGGTGAGCCAGAGCCTGGTGTGACAGCGTTGCCATCACAGCGAGTAACCTGTCAGACAGAAAAAAGAGTCGGGCTGCAGATGCTGCGAAATTTAATGGTCGCACCTAATGACTATAATATTTCAATCACTGAAGGTGAGCGTCGAAAAATTAAAGTTCAAATTCCCGCACATTATGGCGATTGCTTGAACCTAAGGTTCGAATATAAAATTGTAAGTAATGACGTTCTGGTAAGTGCTCATAATGATCTCTCGTATACAGAGTATGCGCAGTGCCTGAAAGACAAAGGCATTCTAAGTGCCGATGGTACTCAGTTTGATGCATCCAAAGCAACGATCACAGAAGCTTCATTTGAGTTTGTAGATTTACCAGAATTTGATGCCGCTAAGAACGTTGAAGCCTTCTTTATGTCTCCAAATCCAAATCCTAATAATGGTAACTACGGCGCAGCCTTTCCATCTGGATGGCTGGCTTCCTCTGATGCTTGCTCGAAAAAAGAATCACTTCAAGAGGGTGGAGCTGTTGTCTATCTCTCTCCTGAAAACGAAGCAGCTGATCGCGCCTTTAGGGCCTGTAATAGTCTCGACTATGAAGCGATTTTACGTGAGCTTGAACGTCTTGATTCAAGCACACTTGGAAATGCTTCAGTGCTAAAAACAGTACTTCAAGGAGCACTTGATTCAGCAAGAAAGCAAAGAGCAACAGAAATCTTCTCACGCTTCACTGAGATTGAAGCCCTGTTTAAACCAAGTGCTGACGATATTGCGGCCGGTAGAAACGTTGGCGTTGGAGAAGATGAGGCGATTCGTCTATCAAATGAATATTCAACTCTTTTAACTGAGCTCAATGAAGTTGTGATCGATCCTTCGATTAAAGAGATTGATGCTTTAGTTAAAGAACATGGTCAAACAACCTCAAGAGGTAGGCAGTCTGAAATTCAAGACCGTCTCAAAGAACTCAATACCTCAGTTGGCGAGTACGCAAAACGTAGTGGCAATGGACTTCGCGATCTTTATAAAGGGCTACAAGAATTTGCACTTATTGATCAAGCTGAAAAAATTGAAGGCTTTAGGCTTAAATCAGAAGCCTTCTCAAGAGTTTATGTTGGCAGGGCCGATGGCCGTCGTGGTGAGCAAATTTCAGTTGAGCGCGCCAATAAATTTATCACCGATCGCATGGAGACTTTCATGACCCAGGTGGTTGTTGATTGGGACGATAGTTATCGTGTGAGAAACCTTGATCGCGCACCACTTCAGTCTTCACAACGTCGTGTCTCGCAGGCGTACGAAAGACTAAACCGTAACTGGGAGCGCTATCAAAAAGGTGAGCAAGAGCAAATGTCTAGGTATTGCGGCTCAAACTTCTTGGGGCAAATGAAAAACCCCGTTCGCTGTCAGCAGTTTCAACGTGGGGCTGAAGGCAGAAGAAGAAGAGCGATGTCGTCACGTGAGCGCGATTTGAAAAATCTTCGTCGCCGCGGAGAACATTATAGTTCGCTTTCAAATCAATATAGTTCGGCCGTCGATCGCTTCGAAGCTCAAAATCAATCAAGCTATGATGATATGGGAATCTATAGCAATTATGGTGATGACTATAGTTATCTGTATGGCTCGAATTATGACAGCGGCTATTCAAACTATGATATGGGCTCAATGTCGATGGGTATGGGAAATAATATGGGATCCCTTCGCGGTCCTGCCAGTGGTGGCCAGCAACAAATGATGTCGTACTCACCAATGATGGGGCAAAACCCTTATGGGATGTCACAACAGCAAATGATGTATCAGCAACCTGGCATGATGATGCCTGGCCAGCAAATGCAATTTCCTCAAAGTGGGGGAATGATGCAACAGGGTCAGGGCGGTATGAGTCCCTACTATATGATGGGTCAGTAGAAATAAAAAAGGCTCCTTTCGGAGCCTTTATTTTTTAGAATTCAATAGAAGATCTAACTTGTAATACCATTGTGTTGTCGGCGTCATTAGGGGTGGCCGTGTTGGTGAAAGCATAATAATCACCGGTCATGAGATAGCCTGCACTGGCTCCAACATGAACTTCGTTATTCCATTTATAATTAAAACCAAAGTCAAACTCTGTTCCAAGATCATCTGATTGAGTGGCGGCCGCAGTAAAAGTTTTTCCTGTGGCATGGTTATAAGAAGTCTTTCCTGTTTGCGCCGTTTGATCAGCCTTGGCCCAAATCACAGATCCATCCCAAGTCCACTTGCCTGTAGCATACTCAGCGCCAAGCTTTGCGTAGGTTGCATTGTTGACGTATGAATCGTAAATCTGTGCTCCATTGCTAATGGCACGAAGGTCATAACGGAACATGAGATTGGCGACTTGGTAATTAGGGTGGAGGTACATGGCCTCGAAGTCATTGCCGCCAGCACCTTGACCAGACACCTGACCGGCAAAGAAAAGAAGCTTCCACTTGTTGCTAAGCTTGTAGCTTGACTCAAGAAGTAGTGCCTTTGCTTTGTATTTAACAATGCTACCATTTTCAAAATAATTACCAATCTCACCACTAAGAAGTGGAACTTCTAAAGCGACAGAAAGATCGCCAAAATTCTTAGCAAAATAAATATCAGTAATTGTTACGTCAGTCGCACCAAGAGATGAGTTCGTTGAGTCGTTATTAGTGTCACCAGTAATACCCGTAGCCTGTGAACTGTTTTGCTTTTTACCGTAAAGAAGACCAAAGGCTAGATCGCGCTCAACGTTATCATAAAGAACAGAAGCACCGTACTCTCTGATTCTTGAAGCGCGCGTATAATTTGTTTGCGCAATTTTTGCCCAATAGGGAGTGAACTGAAAATTGCCGACTTTAATTTTTGCCGTGACACCATCGCGGGCCGTGGCAAAACGATCCCAAGCATCTTGACCATCATCATAAACGGCACCAAGACCCCAAGAGAAACTATGGCGACCGATCAACCAAGTGGCGGCATCAGAGTAAAGTTCTGCATACAATTGATTAACAATGACAGACTCGCTACCTGAACTGGTATTGTGAGTGTAAAGGGTGCTACCAAAGCTTGAGTCTCTTGCACTTGCAGTTCTTGTTGAATCATCGCCAAAGCGTCCGCCACGAGCATAATTAGTGGAGAGCTCGCCTTTAATACTAGCGGCATCATTAACGATTAACGTCGGCTGCAGTCTAAAGATATAAGACTGGAATGAAGCACTTGCCTGATTGCCGGCGGCATAACCAACTTCTTGTGAGCCGGTATTTGTTGAAGATGAATCAGTCGTTTGTTTGATACGACGATAGTTATCAATTAAAGTTGAATCGACACCAAAGACACCTTGCCAATCAATTGGTAAGGCCATGGCGCTGACGGGAATAAAGAAACATAATAAAAGCAGAGAAAATAAATTGCGCACAGCTTGTCTCCTGCTGAGGTACAGCTCGAACTAAGGTGATGGATAATACCGAGCAAGCATATTAAAACAGTGGGGCGAAGTCAAAGAGAGTGGTGTCGAAAGTGGAGTGGGGATGAGGCTTAAGTCAAAGTTATTACAAGCTTTTTGTGTTGCACTAGGCATTGGTGTTTTGGCTTCATGCATCTTTGTTGTCATGACCCTAAAACAAATCCCATTGGCCGAAGTGCGAGATGTCTTGACTCGCTCCATCACAAAAAGTGATCTCAGTGAAGATCAAAGACTAAGTAGCAAGCTAGAAGCTGGCGCTCTACTTAAGCACTCAGATCTAAAAACCTTTACTCATCTCTCATCAAAGCCAGCAATGTATCTCGATCGAGCAAAGTTTGAACCGGTGACAGGCGATATAATTGCACTTAATGAAGACATCACGCTTGAGGCTCCTGCCAAAAATGATTGTCTTGAGGTTTATTGTGTTCAGCTGCGAAGACCTTTTCGTGAGGTGCCGAGTGTGCTTTGGCGCGGACTGATTGGCATTGAAGACATTCGTTTTTTGGGTCATGTGGGCTTTGATGTTAGGGCCATTGCAAGGGCCTTGGTGCGCGACGTGATCTCGATGGGATTTGTTGAGGGTGGCTCAACCATTACGCAACAATTGGCCAAAAACCTTTTTCTCTCCAGTGAAAAGAGTATTTGGCGAAAACTCAAAGAGCTGGTGGTCGCAGTCGCCATTGAAATTAAATTTGAAAAAGATGAAATTATTCAAGCCTATCTCAACGAAGTGTATTGGGGGGTATTGCAAGGTATTCGTGTTAAAGGTTTTCATGCTGCCAGTGAGCTCTATTTTAAAAAGCTTCCGAGAGATCTAGAAGAATATGAGGCAGTGATATTGGTAAGTCTTCTCAAGGGACCAGGTTTTTACCATCCACTTCGCCATCTTGATCGCTTGCAACAACGAGTTGCCACGGTGACGCAATCGCTTATTGATAAGGAAGTCTTGCCCGCAGACATGAATGTTTGGAGTGAGAAAAAATGGCAACAATGGAAGGCTCAGCTTGAAAAAGATGAACGGCCCGTCGCTCGCCCAGTTTATGCTTGGTGGGTTAGTCAAACTCGAAGAGTTGGGCCGATTGAACCTTACGGTCAATTTGTTTTTACTCAAGCAGCCCAACAGATCCTTGCGCAATCAAAGCAAAAAGCACCTGACACAGATTTGGCAGTTAAGGCTTTGGTGACTTCGTGGAAGGATGAGCAATCTGTTAGTAACTTCGAGTATTACTCAAAAATTGAACGAGATACAACTGTTGCGCTTAACAAAGAAAAACATCAAGTCGGCAGTACGCTCAAGCCTTTAATTTATGCTGCCTTGATCAGACTTGGGAATAGTTTAGATCGCCCAGTTGAGACGGCCGCAATTGAATTGAATCTTAAATCAGGCAGGTGGAGTCCAGAGGAGAGCCACCATGTCAGCGAAGAATATTTGTCACTCGCCGAGGCGCTTAAGCAATCTCTCAATCGACCGATTATTCGCCTCGCTCAAGAAGCTGGCTTTGAAAAACTAGAAAGTCATTTAAGTGAAATGATCCCAGGTCTTTTATCTCCCTTGTCACAATATCCGGCACAGCTTTTAGGGGCGGTTGAACTGAGTGTGTCTCAGTTAGCGGATTCCTATAGAAAGTTCTTCGATCAAGAATGCTCTGAGGGTGGCAGCGGTATTATTCAAGTGCTTGATGACCCCAATCAAACAACCATTAAGCGAGTCGTGGGCAAAGTTATGTCGCAAATGAGATTCTTTGGAAAAACAGGAACAACCAATGGAGGGCGCGATAATTGGTTCGTCTTCTTTGACGGAAAGATCATTAGTGCTATTTGGGTTGGGCAGGAAACGAAGCGTAGCGGCAAGGATTTACCTCTTTATGGCAGCTCCACCGCCTTTAGAATTCTAGAGTATTACCTATTGTATCGCGGAAAATTATTTAACGACCTTAATTGCGCGGCGAGTATGAGTGGCGATAACCCAATAGATACGGCCATTTGAGGTTGCCGAAGTTTTCC
>TARA_R110000868_G_scaffold20938_5_pt1 | contig 32653 bp, 51 predicted proteins | sample TARA_R110000868 | Tara Oceans TARA_R110000868 (sample SAMEA4397489) | marine metagenome | biome: Polar Biome; feature: [SRF] surface water layer (ENVO:00010504); material: water (ENVO:00002006), including particulate matter (ENVO:01000060) such as... | depth 5 m | reverse complement strand
CAGATACAGCCCGTACTGCGTCAGCGCGCTCAACTTCCACATGGATATTGAGACAACGTGTAGCATAAGTTGTGCGACCAATGCACCCACCATGACGACTTTCCAGCCTTCACGGTCTGCAATCCACGCCCGGTAGATCATCACGGCAAGGAACGCGTCCAGCACCGGGGCCGCAAGGATGACCTCTGGAAAGCCGTACATGGCCACCAGCAAGTTATTGATGGCGAACACGACCGACAAAAGCGCGCTGACGCCCATCAAGTCCGCGTACTTTTCCGGCTTCGACACATACGCCAGAAAACAGGCAAGAAAGACAGCTAATGTCGCGCCCGTGTACCAAACAACAAGCGGGATAGCAGCCAGAACGCCTAGGATTTCCTGCCAAACCATTTACGGCTTCACAGGTCCATCGGGATCGTCAACCGGAGGCTTGTCGTTTCCGCCGCTAAACGCAACCACGTTGCCGCCGTCGTTCGCCGTGCTAGCGATGTAAGCGGCTTCCGCAGCGCCTAGAACGTCATGCAGCGCACGGGTTTTCTGAACCACCACGCGGGCCGCTTGCTTGGCGTCCTTCGCAGCGTTCTCTAGTTCCGTCACCGCTTGGCCGATGGCGTCGATATGGGCTTGAGCAGTCATGGCCAATCCTTATGCGATGGGGACGGAGACAGGGGCGTTGTCAGCGTCCCAAACAAACTCTTTAGCCGGATGCGCGTCGCCGCATCCAACGCAGTAAAGCGAGGGGCGGCTATCAGGGTTAGCTGCCATTTCTAACGCAGCATCCCGCGACAGCGTATTAGTCGTTCCGCACACTTGGTGTGTATAGTCTACGCGTGGCGGCGTTTCGTTGGGAGCGGTCATCTAGGATTCCTGTTCAGATCAAACGTAAACGATGTTTTGTTGCATCTTCCAATCAAACGATCCGCCGGTATTGTTCACAAGCACGTTCCATGTGTTCGCGCCCGTCGTGCCGCCCGTTCCCGCATTGAGGCTGTAGGTGCCGTCAAACGTGCCAGACGCACCAATAACGGTTTCGACCGTAGCGGCAACCGCCAGAACAGTCGTCCCGTCGTAGGTGAATGCCCGCTGGAGCATCGTGGCCTTCTGTTGAGTGTCGTCCGTCTTATTCGACACGATCAGGGCCTCAACTACAAACGTTCCGACCTGTAGCGGAATGGCCGAGCGAAGGACCGTCGTTGACGCGGAACTCGTTGCAGCGAATGTCGCCCCGTTATCGAAGTTGATGAGCGACGTGCCGAGGAACTGCCCATTAGTGCCGCTCACAGTGTAGTTAGCCGGGAAATTGATCGTTCCCACAGCACGAACGCCGTAGTCAGTGCCGTTAGTGAACGTCGGATAGCCCCGAACATTAACTGTTGACCCAAGCGTGTCAGAGAACAGGCCGTAAGCCTGCGTTGAGCCGCTATCGACGCAATAAGGATCGTGCAGGTTCACCGTCGCGCTGGCACTGGTTACGCGCACACCCGAACCACCAGAGCCGGACGACGTGTTCGCGTTCCTGATCGTCGGCCAAATGTCGATTTCAGAACTGGTCGCTGTGATTAACGCACCCGAGGACGTGCAGTTTTCCGCAATCAGATAGACATGGGTGTCCTTGATCGTGGACCCGAGGGCGTACAGGCCATTGCCACAGCCCTTGACGTTGACCTCGGCGCGCAGGCCCGACACCTTGCCATTGATGCTAATGCCATAACCAACGTCTTTGCCGACGCCCGAAAGCGTCAGGCCGTTGAGCGAGCCGGTACCGACCGTGGCAATCTCGAAGATCGACACCGCCACCGTATCAGCCCGGATGCCCGTCGCGGTAAAGCCTGTCAGGTCGCGGTTAGCATCCGCTGACTGGATTTTGACCACTGACCCGCCAAGCCGCATCCCCGACACGTTCGATACGCTCAAGAAGCTATCTTGGTTATAGATCGCGTGTTGTCCGGTAATGTCGTGGAAATCGCAGTTGGAAATCATGCGAGGGCCGGTCGGAGCGGTCACGCCAACTTGAGCTTCCAGCAGCACCCCTTGAGCCGTGGCTGACACGTCCAAACCATCAAGCAGGATATGGCTTGCGGTCCCATACGTCGTGTCGTTTGAAATATAAACGCCTTGCTGAAAGTTCCCGCTTGCCGCAATCGTCCCGCCGTATGCGTTCGTCCCGATCAGCGTCACCTTGTTCGTCACCGACAGGTGTGACCCACCCGTGAAGTCAATCTGTGCGTTGCCGAAGTTGACGATTGAGCCGGGACCGACCACCCCGGAATAAGTGCAGCCGATAAACCGGATGCCGCGATAGCCGACGTTACCGTTATTCGTCCAGCCCGAGGAATAGCCACCCGATCCGTAAATCGTCCCGCCATTGAGGTTGATATACACGTTCGTTTTTGACGTGGCCGTAAAGGCGGGCGTTGCCGCCGTGTATTGACGCAGCACCACGCCCGGCGCGAGAGTGACTAACTGGTTATCCAGCAAGGTAAGGGCTGCGGTGATCTTGTATCCGGAGGTAGAGCGCAGGACCACGTTACGGCTGAACGTCAAAGCGTTTTGAATCGCCGTCGTATCGTCAGTCGTTCCATCTCCAACCGCGCCAAAGCTCTCGACATAGACGGGACGGCCTAGAATCCACGCCGCCAGCGTGGCTGTAACACCGCCCGTTCCGGTCTGCACAAAGTTAATAAACGTGCTGGCAATCTGGCCAAGCGCCGTCAGGAACGCATTGTTATTTGCCGCCGACACAAGGGTTTGCACAAAGGCGCTGAAGCCAAGGTTTGTCAGCGCACCGCCAGCCGTTGATGCCCCCGTGCCACCGTCCGTAACAGGAACATCAGTACCGCCCGCCCGATAGACGAGGTTCCCCTCAATCGTCATGTTGCCCGCGCTGGACCGGGCAAGCGTTGTGTCGGTCGCGTTGCCAAGCTCAATAGAGCCAACGCCAAGGGCTGTCGTGGTTGATGGCGTAATCCCCGCGACAGGAAGGCCGGTCGCATTGGTCAACGTCAGCGACGACGGCGTCCCGCCCGCACCGTTGAAGCCGACAATATCGGTTCCGATAACCAGCCCGAGATTCGTCCGAGCGCCAGAAGCCGTAGAAGCCCCCGTGCCACCGTTCGCAACCGGCAGGATACCAATCCCGGCATACCGCGAGAAGGTTAGCGCCGTCGTGCCAAGCACAATCGGATTGGCCGTCGTCAGGGTAAAGACTGCCCCGCCGTTTGTCGTGCCTTCAGACACGAACATGGTCATTCCAGACATGACCTTGGCGCTTGTATCAGCATCGCCAGAACGCATTGCAGCGCCAGACGCGACCACAACGTAAATGCCGTTTTGTGATCCGGTCGATTGGTCCTTCAGCAGAACCCGGTCGCCCGTCGCCACGACCACGCCGTCAATGGTCGAACCGTTGATGAGCGCCGAGGCAATCGTGATGTTAGCCGTCGAGGCCACACGGACGGGAGCCTTGTATTCCGTAACCTCCGTAACCGCGAAGTTGGTTGACGGGCTGTAGTCATCAAAAACGGACGGGTTGCCAATGCTTTGCCCCTCCGGCCCCGTGATCGACACGCTGTAGGTAAGCGTATTGTCAGCCCAAATCTGGGCAAACTGGCCAGACGAGTTAGCCACAACCGGGTTAGCAAGAGGCGTTGTAAGGGCCGCGCTTGTGTAGATCGTGGCAAGCGTCGTGGTTTCGTTTTCGTAGACGTACAATTTCGCGCCCGCGACAAGCGTATCATCACGGTCACGCGCCGGGGCGTATTCAGAAATGACAATGCGACCAGCGGCCATTATTCTTCATCCCCTGCGTATTCACCAGCGCCGCGCGCTGCGGAGAACCGGATTGCTCTAAGCATCGACCTAGCATCTTGACGATTCATCCGCGTGGCCAGCATATCAATAACTTCGCGAGTACGGTTCGGATCAATAGCCGCCGTCATCAGCGCGTTAGCCTCCTGATCGGAGTACCCAAGGCGAACAAGCCGCCCCAAAGCCCCGACCGTGCCGCGCACATTGCCGGTTACGGCATTTGCACCGGCAGACAGGACATTCATTCCAGTTTGCGCTTGATCGCTTACCGCCTGCGACGTGATCGAACCAGAGCCGGGGTAAACCGCCCGAGCCGCCATCACACCTTCGCGTTCGGCCCTCATAGCGTCCTGCATCGGGATCGGGTTTTCCAGCAGCGCGGCGTTCCGAATATTTTGCTCACGGCCCGACGACAGACGTTGAGCAACACCCGGCGCAGCCCCTTGCGTTCCCGCGCCACGCTCAACCGCCCGACGCGCCGCAGCAACCGCAACCTCACGCTCCGCAGGATTAAGGCGCGAGGCTTGGCGGGAGAATTCATCCGCTTCCATTGACAGGAAGTTTTCGCCAAGTTCCGTCGCGCGTTGGAGTTGAGACGCACTGGCGTGAGACGCCCGAGCCGCAGCATACGCCGGATTCAGGCGGTCAAGCTCAGCCCGGTAATCCCGGCGCAATTGCTGAACCGCGCGCCCGTTCGTGTCGAGAACAAGTTGCCCCGTCGCGTTGCGCGAGCCTTCCAAAACATCGTCAAACCCACGCTTGACGTAATCCAGCGTTTGCATCGACGGAGTTTCACCGGGGATCAGTTCAACTTGCGGCCCCGGAGATTCACCCTCCATAAACGCCATCGCCCGCGCTTCCGCGTCATCGGCATCTCTCAGCGCCCGCGCAATGTCCGCGTTGCTGGCGCGAGAAATGTCGATCCCCTCGCGGTTCAGTCGTTCCTCAAGGGCATTGCGACGATCAGAGCGCAAAGCGGCATTAGCCGAACGATCAGTGTCACCAACCGAGCGCGCAAAACGCGGGTTGCCGCGCAACTCAGCGTCTATAGCCCGCGCCATATCCTGTGACGAAATGCGCTGATAGTTGTCCGCGCTATCCGCCGTAGCGTCCGCAACGTCGTCAAAGTACCCAGCGGCCCGCGCACGGTCGGCCATTTGTTCCAGAGACAACCCGTCGTCACGGACGGCCCGCGAGCGCCACGCGCCCTGACGGTTCCAAGCGTCCGCGCCAATCGCCGCCAGATCGCCGCCGTCATCTCTCACACCGCCGTTTTTCGAGATAAACTCTAGCAGGCTTTCGCCTCTAGCCGGGCCTTGAGTGCGACGGCCCGCGCGCATTGCGTCCAGATCGGCAAACAACTCAGGATCAGCGGGAAGGCGCGGAGAAGCCGCCGGGCTACCCGCCTCACGGGTTGAGACAAACATTCCCAACTCGTTAGGATTACGGCCCTCATTGCGCGCAATCGTGTACGCCTTTTGAAGCGCCGCCCGTCCAGCAGGACGCGACAGCATTTCATCAATAACCGGCGACGGCTCAATCTGACGAGAGTAAGCTTCGCGGTAAAGCGGTTCCGCTTCGCGACGGCCAGACGCCGCCAGTTGATCGCGGATTTCAGCGGGCGAGCGCGGATCATCACTCATCGTGCGACGGGCTTGCATCGCCATACGGTCAGGAAGACGCTCCGCACGGCCCTCCGCAAACTCTCTCACGGCTTGGCGAGCAGGCGTCTGGCGTGTTGCCAGCGCTCGGCCAAGCCCTCGCTGGCCTTCATCCATCAGATCGACAAAGGTAGTCTCAAGCCCTTGCGCGGCCCGCTCATCAGCCCGCTGCGCCAACACCCCAGCATCCGGATTGAACCGTGCGCCGTACCTGTCAACCGCTCCCTCAAGCACGTTAGGGGCCAGACGGCGGGAAGCCTCCGCAGCACCGGGAACGCCAAACCGTTCGCCAAGCGCCGCAATCGGACGGGCAATCGTGCGTCCTACCGGAGCAAGGACGTTATTGATTACCGGACGAGCAACAGCGCCCGCCACCGGAGCGGCTACAGCACCGAGAACGCCGCCCTGAACGGTATCACCAGCCCGCTCGCCTAGGTCGCCTTCGCTAGAGCCAAACCCATAAGCAGCACCCGCAGCGCCACCGCCAGCGGCCAAACGAGCGGCGTTCTGACCCCCGCGCACAACGCGATCAACTAGCGGCGCGCTGCGAGCCAGCCGAGGGGCTTGGCGAAGGATTTGTGGAGCCAGACGTGCCGTACCGACGCCGCCACCCACAGCGCCGACCAACTGGCCAGCACCGCGCGTCAACGGCATTTGCTCCGCATCGGCCTCATCAATCCCGCGCATCAGATCGAGGTTCTGACGATACGCGCCGCCCCAATCACCATTCCAGCCGCCGCGCGCTCCACGGTCCAGCGGAGCAAGCGTATTCAGGCCAGCGGTGATTTCATCCGACAGCCCAAAGGTCGCCGCATCCGCAATGCCGCGAACGAACGTATCAGCACGACGGCCAATGCCTTGATCGGCAGTGCGAGCCTCAATCGCACCCATAGCAGGAGCGGCTTCACCACCAGAGCCGGGACGGGCAGAACCGTTGACGCCACCACCATCAGACGGAGGAGCGCCGCCGCCATCTTCGGGGAAGATCGGGTTGCCCTGTTCGTCGCGAGGATAGCGCCACACCCCATCAGCGCCACGGACGCGACCACTTGCAGCAAGAGCCTCCGGGGTTTCGTCCGGCAGAAGGTCGCGAATGCGAAGGTTGTTTGGGTCGTTAGGATCGTAAGGCGCGGCTTGGCCAATACCTTGAGCCACCGCGTTAATCATCATCCGGCGTTGTTCGGACTTTTGAGCCAAAACTTCGGGGCTATCGCCCGGCTGCGGAAGAGCCGCGCGGATCAGGCGTTGCGCTTCAGTCGGAGTTACCGCAGCGCCAGACATGATCGGCAGGATAGCCGCCTCAAACGTCTTGGCCGCTTGGTTGTAAGCGTTGTAGTCCTCGCCACCAGCAATACGAGCGGCAAACCCCGCGTCAAAAGGAACAGCCTCTAGCGCAGCAGCGCCCGCGTTCTGGAAGCTCGACGGGTTGTAACCCTCGCGGTCCATACGCTCCATGTTGTCTTGCGCGGCTTGGAGCGGGCCAAGGTTAATCATGAACCGCGCGCGAGCGTCAGCCCCCACCATCGGAGACGATTCCGCACCGTTTCCAGCCGCCGCCGCTTGAGCAGCAGAAACAATCGTATCCATTCCGCCGCGCGGGCCGTAGCGGACTACAGCGCCGTTTGGCAGACGCATTGCGCCTTGGCCGTACTCAGGGGCCGGAAGCGGCTCAGTTTGCTCCCACGACGCCTCTTGCTTGGGGTCACCGCCCTTGAAGCGGTATCCGTCGATAACCGCGCCGACTTCGGGAGCCTCTTGCTGCGCCATTTAGTAACGCTCCCACGGACGACGGGCAGGGCCAGCCGGAGCCGCAGCACCGCTAGAACCCGGTCGGGCAGAACCGCCAACGCCACTGTTGCCAGAGCGAGGACGGGGAGGCGCGCGGCCCGCAGCAGCGCGGCTTCCAACCACGCGCGGGTCAGCAGGGCCTCCGGGGATGTATTCCATGTTTCCGTCAGCCGTCATGCGGTAACCCGCCGGAGCCGCAGGAGCAGCAAGGGGGGCGGTATAAACCGGCGCGTATTCGCCAGTGTACGGGTCAGGACGTAGAATGTTTCCGCCCGCTGTACGGTCGTTAGCGGTCATCGGACGGACCTCACCGCCAACCGCAGTCACCAGAGCGCGGAGTTGAGAATCGCTCATTTCCGACGCATCAAGTTGCGTCAGAACTTCATCCGGATAGCCCATTTGCTGAAGAACGGGCCGCAGAGTCGTTTGATAAATCTCTCGACGCTCTCCCGGAGGGGCTTGCAACAGACCTTCCGCGCCTTGAAGAATGAACGTCAGTTTTTCCCGGCGCTCCGCTTCCGCCCGCTCCCGCATCTGGTCAGCGTCACGGGTCATGTCAGCGCCGATTTGCCGTTGTCCTGCAAGGTCGCCAGCACCGCCAAGGGCAGACATAGCTCCGGCCTGATCGCCACCGGCCAAGGCATTACCCGCCACACGGCGAGCGCGGGACTGCGCCATCATCTGTTGTTGGTTGAATCCATCAGACAGCGCGTTCGTAGCCGCGTAAGGATCGACCTGCATTAGAACAGCCCCCAAGTGTCTTGCGGCGGGTTCTGACCGCCCTGACCGGCTATTCCGGTGTTCCCCGTAGGCCAGTTGTAAGCGATGTTCCCGCCAATATTCCCCAGCGCATTGCCCCAAGCGTTCGCCTGCGTCCCATAGCTGGACTGAAGGGCATTCGAGGCGTTCTGATTGTTCTGGCCGACCTGAGCGCCGTATTGGCCAGCCAAGGCGTTGCCCTGACCCGTAGCCGTCTGGCCAAGACCCGCGACACTGAACAGTTGGTTGAGCTGCGTGTTGAACTCGTTGGAGGCGTAGTCCTGCCCGTAGCGAGTCAGCGCTCGCATAGCATCGCCAGACTGCAACGAACCGGAGGCCGCGCGGTTGGCGTTAATCCCCCGCTGGCCTTCGTCAAAGCGGAACTGGTAGCCGGGCGAGGCATAGAAGCCGCCGTAACGGTTCTCAGGGTCCAGCGCGTTAGTCGGAGCGGTAGCGTTAGCCGTTGCCGCCGTACCCGTCGCAGCAGGAAGAACTTGCGGACCCGTAGAGCCATCCGTCGAAAGCACGTTCTGCGGCGCTCCACCTTCCGGGGCGTTTGCCGTCAGCATCGCATCCATCATCTGGTTGCGCGGCTGCATGGCCGTATCGCGCGGGTCAACGTACTGACTTGCACCGTAGCCAGTAGGAGCAACGCCACCGCCCGCACCCGTGCCGATCAAAGGTTGTCCTGCACCCTCACGCGGGGCAACCGCCCCCATCTGACCGCCAAGGCCGAGGCGACGATTAATCTCTGACAGCGCAGCCGTACCCGAGGCTCGCCACGGGGCAAGGTCCGCGCGTTGCTGGTTGAAGATTGACTGTTGAAGGGCGTTATTCTGCGTCGCCGTATCGCGAGCCGCGTTTGCTTGACTCCGCGCTCCGCTCGACGCAATCGCAGCGCCGCCAATCGTAGCCGCCGCAGCAATAAGGGGAACAGCAACCGGCATCAGATAGCCTCCAACTCAGGACCATGCAGCACCTTGTCGCAGCGGATCATCAGCGGAGAAATCGAGACAAGCTCAATCATCGGCGCGAAGCAAACCGCAGCCCATTGATTGTAGTGCCAGACGGCTTTCGCCGGGTTGGTCTTGAGCATCAGAAACGCCGCTCCAGCAGCATGAGAGGGAGATATTGCCTCTAGTTTCTCATGAAACTGCTGACCGGCCTGTAAGCAAGCGTCGCTCGCCTGTATCCAATCCTCTATGCAAAGGACGTGATATTCTCCAAACCATAGCCGAAAACCAGCAATCCGCGCAAGTGCCCGAGCCGCAACATTGCCTTCCGGCAACTGCGTCACAAGTTTAACCGCGTCCGTCTGCAAGAAGACGTATTCAAGCGCCTCCTTCAGATTGTCCCGAACCTTGGCCCCTCTCACCTCCGGCAGGAAAAGCGAGTGAACCTCATACTGACAAGCGCCAAGGCTCCTTAGAACCCATCCACCACCCTCAAACTGCAAGGCGATGTTAGCCGGGTCACAGATCAGCGCCGACAGATCGACTTCGCCCTCACCCTTAAGCCACGGCCTGACCTTGGGATGATTGGCGACCTCATTCAAAAGCGTCGGGTCTAGCGTCCTCACGCTTGCTGATCGCTGCGGTAGTAGTTGACCGACAGATTGACCGCCGTGTTAGCGTCAGCCTTGGCATACAGGGCCGCGCCATTAGCCAGCACAACAGCACCAACCGGCACCGTTACGCTTTGACCCCGGAACACCGTCTGCACCGTCATCTGATTTGCTGACGTAGCCGAGCCGCCCGAAGCTACCTGATACAAAGTAACAAACCGGCTGGTCGTGTCGATGTTCATGGCGACCACCGAGGTAATCACACACGACTCGTTAGCCCCCGCAGTCACCAGCGCAACAGCAGTAGTCGTTAGTTGGGTTGTTACGCCCGTCGCTTGGGTTGCCATCAGAGATGCTCCACAACAATCACGCGGCCTGCGCCGCCATTTCCGCCATTACCGGATACCACGCTGCCAGCGCCGGTAGCGCCACCACCACCGCCACCGCCGCCAACAACCCCATCACCACCGTCGCCGCCGTCATCAGTGGTTGCTCCACCGCCGCCGCCACCGCCATAGCCGGGGCCGAAATACACATCGGAATCACCTGCCGTAGAACCGGGCGAGCCTGACGTGCCTGCCGCACCACCCGCACCGCCGCCACCCGTTGCCGTAAGAGCGCGCCAAGAACCCGCCGCGCCAGCACCGCCAGCCCCGGTATTATACCCACCGCCACCACCACCGCCGGGAGCGCCTTGATAATCATTTGAGGCGTCTGACGCTGTGACCAAACTTCCGTCCGTGCCAAGCCCGCCACGAAACAAGTTGCCGTAAAGAGTTGTTACCGCGCCACCAACCCCCGCAACGCCAATAGAGCCAGCGGTGCCGAAATTTCCGCCATTTGCATAAAGCAGATCACCAAACGCGCTATATCCGCCCGCCGTGGCCGCAACGCCCGGCGAGCCGCCCGCTCCAGCAGCACCAACCGTCACCGTGATAGTGGCTGGCAAGGTCGCCGCGTTCATCGTGGCATAAGTGTAACCGCCCCCACCGCCACCACCACCGCCGCCGCCCGTGCTGACAATCGACCCACGGCCTCCACCGCCACCACCTCCGATGCAGTAAACGTCAATCGAGCGAACGTCAGAGCCAGCGGAATAGGTGTCGTCCGCGTCAAAGATAACCACGCGCGTTTGAGGCTTGGGAGACAGGGCCGCAGTACTAACCCCCTGCAACGCCTGAAACTGGCGCGCGAGGGCGTCTAGTTGACCCGTCAGACGGTCAATCCCGTCCAACCGACCTTGTGCCGCCACATCACCCAAAGTCCGCGCAAGGGCCTCATTCTGGCCTGTAGCGATAAGCCCCTGAATCGTGCCGAGGTTGGCAACCGTCAGGATTTCAAAGAACTCATCCGTAAAGCCGCCCGTCCGCTCCCAAAGGTTCAATAGAAACCGCTGAAACGTCTGTGTCGCGCGACCCGTTGCGGGATCAACGACAGGGAACGCCGCTTGCAGAGGAGAAACATCGACAGGACGCGCAACCATCAGAACGGCTCATTGTAAGTGGCGTACTGTAGCGTTGTCTGCACGTTGTCAGAATCTACCACTTCAAACAAGAAGCCCGGCGAGCGATACTGGCCAAGCCGCGTCCAGAATACGCGCTTGTTATACTGGCCAATAAATCCGAGGTTCGCTTGCTTCTCGTCGCCCCAAGTCATCCCACCGTCTTTGGAGCACTTGATACGCATAACCGGCAATGCTTCCGGGTTAGGTGATGCGCCCGTGTTGCACTGAATCCATAGGCTATCAATCGAGGCGCGCTTGATCGTCGGAACCCCACCGCCAACCACGCGATAGATCGGGTCGCCGTTGTCATTCCCTATCGCCGGATTAAGCGTAAACAGCTTCCCGCTCTGGCTATCGCCAAGCACCACCGAAGACCCCGCCGAGGCGACCGCGACGTGACCACGGAACCGATCAAGTCCGTAGCTTTGCCACTCGCACCATGCGCCGGTTGACACGTCAAATGCGAATGACCCCTGATCGCACGAAACGATATAAAAGGCGTGACCATCAAGGATGAACGCAATGGCCGTGAAGTCACTGCCCGAAAGCCTGAACTTCTCTTCAATCGAGGTGGTGCTGATGCGTTGTGGAACGTCAGCCGCCCGATAAGCAATCCGTCCCTGTTCATTGTCCTCGCCCACAAAGAAAATCGTGTTGTCGAACATCAGCACACAGTCGCGAGACGTTGCCCCCCGCGAGAATATCCGGCCTTGATACCGCTGGAATGGCGCATCGCTCAGACCGGTCGGAAGCCAAACCTCCGCGCTTTCCGAATCAAACAGCCAAAGCTCCGAAGCCGTGGCAATCGTGGCAACCGAGTTGTCAGGCGAGCTTTCCGCCGTAAAGAAGTCCAGCGGATCAATCGTAATCTCACCGGGACGGATGAAGTACCGCCGACCAATCCCGCCAGCCTGCACAACGATATAGCCGTTAATCTCGGTTATGTCCGTCGCGGTATAGGACGACGGAACCGTGACCTCCCTTACGTCCGTTCCGTCGTAGAGGTACAGTTCACCCCCGGCGACAAAGAACAGCCCTTGCACAAGGTCAGTCCCCGCCCATCGGATCAGGTCAGTCCCCGCAATCGCGGTCAGACCGCCCCCGAACGGCACCGCCACACCAGCCCGATAAAGCGTCGTCAGGGACACACAGAACAGATCACCGCTAAACAGGCCATCTTCCCGGAAGACCCCGCGCTGCATACTCCCCACGGTGCTATTAAGCACCAGACCGGGCCTAGGCAGGATAGCCACCCCTGTTACCTGATTGGCGTCTGCCTTCTCGACATAGCGGTTTATCAGGCGGACAGGAGGAAGCTTCCCGACCGACCTTGTATCATACGTCGTGCCGAGAAGCGCGGCGGGCATTTTTACGCAGCCTTCAGCCAGAGATGCGCCGCACCCGTCAGACCGCCAACTTCCGTAAACGTCGCGGAAGTCATCGAATCCCATGTGTTGTAAGCCATCGGCGTTGTCAGCGTCACCAGAGACGCACCAGCAGCAGACACAGCCGCGTTGGCGTCAATCACACCGAACAAGGCCGTAGCCGCAGCGTTATTCGCGCTGATCGTCTGGAACGCGGCGGGAGCCGACGCAGCATCTACGTTAGTCGCCCCCCAATAAGTCCCGGCCTCCAGAACATAATCAGCGCCGACAATGTCCGCCGTAACCGCGCCAAGAGCCAACGACGACATATCCCCCGTGCGAACCAGCGCAGGCCCCGTAGGACGGCCCGTGGCAGCGTTGTTGGCATAGATCGCCAGTTGGAAAGACCCAGCCCCAACCGTATTCACGCGAACCAGCAATTCCGAGAATTTGATTGTGCGCGTCTGGAACGCATACAGCCGCACAAGATTTTCAGCCGCCGCTACGCCGCTCGATACAGCCTGCGAGGACGTAGTCGGATACCAACGGCCAACGATAGCGGGCGGGAAAGGAAGGGCCGACGCGGGAGAAAAAACAGGCGCTCCCATAATCAGCTTCCCATCACATAGACAATGTCATTGGCAGTACCAATAATGAAGACGCCAGCAGTAGTGCTAATTGGCAGGCTGATCGCCTCACCCGGAAGAAGCGCAAAGCCGTTGCCTGACCCGTCATTTGTCGCGGTCACACCTGATCCGCCGACAAACACTGACCCCGCATTCGTTGACTTCGCCTTGATTGTCACTCCGTTAGAAACGGCTTGCGTGGCCAAAGCGGCTGCGGTTGCCGTCACGACTTGCTGGTCGGCATACGGGGATGTAGCCCCGCCGGAGCCAGCCGCCGTAACCGGCATAGGCTTGTCGTAGCTGACCGGAACGTCTTTGCCGTTGGGGCTTTCAAAGAAGCGAGTAACGCCGCTCATCAGGAATATCCTCTGTAGGGGTATTGCGGTTGAAGGAAGACAGACGACGGGCGGTCGAACCCACTCAGTTTATCGTAAAGCTCTCGCGCCATCGCGACAATCTTTGACGCAACCACTGGCCTAGTCTCGGTAATGCCAAACGTGTCCAGCAGACGAGCGGCAAGGTTATACGTCACCGTCTCACACCACTCCTGCGGAACATCAATGTTCTGGTCGAGGTCCGTCACGTCTTCAATAACGCGCGCCGTGGTGCAAAGGATGTTCGTCTCAATCGGAGGCACCGGCCAAAGCGTCATCGTCACACTGTCGCGCTTGCGGCGGAAATAGAAGATAGTCGGACTTCCCGGTGCGGTCTTGTTCGGAAGGGTGATGTACTCACCGCGCTCCCACCGAGCCAAAATCCTTTGGAAAGTCGGGTCAATCTCAACCCGCGCCTCCTGAACGTCCAGCACCCGAGGATCGAGCGTAACCGTCTCCGTCGCGGCGGGGAACACAATCGTTTCCTCCTCTTCGCGCCAGAGGTTACAGCCGTCCGACTGCCAGCTTTTCAGCATCCATTGGAGTTGGGTAAGGCCCTGCGCCGCGTCATCGGCCGAAGGCGTCTCACCGCCACCCAGCACCGTAATCAGCGTCAAGGCTTGCGTGATTACGTCTCGCGCAGTGAACGTCTCAGAGATGCTTCCAGAAGTGGCCATCGCTACAGGTCTTCCGGCAAAACAGGATCGTTGACGTCGATAAACAGGTTATCGGGACGCGGACGAATATCGGGAAGCGGCACACCCTCTGGACCCACATCAGGAGCCGTCAGAATGGCCGGCCGAGGGTCCCAGCACGTATCAAGGCAAACCATCAGGCCCGTCCATTCCTTCGCCACGTCAGAGCGGCGGCGCTTGAAACTGCACCTATCGCAAATGGCGAAAACCCCACCGGGGATATAGTTAGGCGCTCCCCTAGTATCTGGACGGATGCTCACCGCGAAGCCTCCAGATAGCGGATCGCCGATTGAAGGCGATCCACGCTATCGCCCATCTTGCCGAGCGATTGATTGCACGGTGTGCAAAGCAACCCTCTGACCTTTCCGGTGGTGTGGCAGTGATCCACGGCGAGTGACCTGTGTTTGTCTTTCTTTTGGCAAATGGCGCAAACAGCATTCTGCGCCACTAACATTTCCGCGTATGCCTCTAACGAGAGGCCGTGCGCTTTCTTCAAGTCGTAACCCTTAGACCTAAGCGGGTTTTTAGCCCGCCACATCTTTTGGTATTCCGACTTTTTCTTTCTGTCTGGCATTTCTTCCGGAAGGCTAGAGTGGTCTTGCCAGAAGAAATTGTCAGGGCCGAACGGCTTTCTTGGGTTTAGCCGCTTTAGTTTGTGAGTTTCGCTTGGGCGCTCACCAACGTCCTCAATGAAGGCGTACAAGTCGTCCCATCGCTCTACGCGGCCCTCTGCCACTCTAGTAGTCCAGCGCCACGCCTGATTAAGCGGGTGCTTGTTTCTCTCGCCCCAATCGTCGGGCCTCGTAACCTTGAAGGCGTCTCCGTGATGCCTCCACCTTGAATAATGCGTCTCGCACAAATGCCGCGCCACTGACGGCTTCTGGCAGACAATACACGGGGGTCCGGGGCTTTTCCTAGGCATAAGCCAGAGACTAACATCAGACCCCCGTGGTTGCAATCATTGGAGTGCGTGCTAGCTGCCAGCCACCCCAAAAGCACCGCGCCAGTCGCCCCATCCGGGGACGAAACGAGCGGTAGCCTTGGCCTTCAGGTTCTCGGTGTCGAAGTCGTTGTCGCGCTCAAGCTCGACTTCACGACGCCACAGAGACTTCAGGCCACCCGGAACGTCCGTCTTCAGGAACCACGAATCGAGGTCCGTCAGATACGGGTTGGAAATGTAGCCGTCTTGCAGCAGGCCCATCGAACGAATGGCATTGATGTCATTGTTCGCCGTGCCGGTACGCAGGTTCGACTTCAGAATCCGCTCCGCGTTGAACGCCTCGGTCGGATTGACCATCAGCTTCGTCGGGGCAACCGGGATGTTCAGGCCACGCGAGTTCTTCATCTGCATCAGAACCTTGATGGCATCCTCAAGCGAGGCTTCCGAAAGGTCAGCAGCAGCAGCAAGCGTGTTCGCCTGATTGCCCGAGAGCGTCGGGTGATCCGTCGCAAACAGGGCAACACCGTCACCACCAGCATAAGCGCCGCCGGTAAAGCCACGGTTCAGGATGTTGGCGTGAACAATCTCGATAGTCGTGGACATGGAGAAGGCCAGCGACGACGCGCGGGTTTCGGAGACTTCCCGATAAAGGTCGTCCTCTTGTTCCTCGCGGGTGACGATGTAACCCAGCCCGTACACGACGTGATACAGGGTGTTTTTGTAACCCTGTTGATCCGAGTCGTAGGCAATAGAAGCGCCTTCAGCCTTGACAGGAGCCAGACCAAAGCCGGTAGCTTCGATCAGGTATTCCCACGCCTTATCCGACTTCTCTTTGTCGAAGAACTGCGTGTAAATCTTGGGATATTTCCCATACTCCTTGCCGAACCACAGCTTTACGCCGGGCCATAGCGCGTCGGGGTGATTTGAGCGAGTGATTACAGCCATTGTTCAAACCCTCCCTTAAATGCCAAGACCGCTGGCGATACCAGCTTCGGTCGGCAGGTTGAGACGAACGAGAACATCAGCGTAAGCGCCGAACTCGTTATTGATCTGCGGCTCAAGGCCGAGAATGCGAAGCTGGTAGGTCGCATCCGGGTCCGGCGTGGTGCCGTCCAGAATGAAGCCCGATTGCTTCGTCGCAGTCGAACCGGAACCCGAAGTCAGGTTGGCGTTGAGGCCCACCTGAGTATCCGCAATACCCGTCGAATCGACTTGGATCACGAACTCAAGGCCCGGATCATCAGCGATCAGAACGTTCATCGCAGTCGAGGCCGGACGGTAGCCATACGGGGTCAGGGCCGGGGTCGGCTGGAAGCCCACCACAACACCCGAAATCCGGTTGGTTGCGCCAGCCGTCGCGCGAGTGACGGTCGGATACGACTCAGGGCCAGCCTGAGCATTGCCGGACGAACCGGCGAGAATGACGGGATCACCGATGAACAGAGCCGTCGCATCCGTCGAGGGGACGTAATACGTGTTGGCAGCTCCGCTATACGGCTGTCCGCCACGCTCACGCAGGGGCTTAAGCCCGTACGGAGCATTGGGGTTAGCCATTGCATAAACTCCTTGTTAGGGCTTGAAGCCCCGGATGTTGTTATCGGAAGGGGCGTAGATGCCCGCAGAAGATGAGGCCGAAGCCCCCGAACCTTCACCCTTCAGCGCAGACCGCTCGATTTGATTCAGGCGGTCCAGCTTGGCTTTCTGGTCCTCTACCGCGAACTCCTTGGGTTTCCGAAGGAGTCTAGCGACTATCGGCTCACCACGGCCATTTGTGCCTACGGTGCGCCCTTCAACCCCATCGACCACATCATAGTAGTTCCGGCGGGTTAGATGCTCGATACGGCCACCTTCATCGTTGACCCATCGCAAATCACAGTCAGCGTTAGCACTGATTACTTCATCGGGCAAGCCAAGGCGCATCACCGTCATTGTATCCAGAGTGCCGTTGTCTCGCTCACGACGCTCACGCATTTCAGCAAGGCGGCGGGCAGACATACCCGAAGACTTGGCTTCCGGCTTAGGGGCGGGATCAACCAGAGCAGACGGTTCAGCCGGGGCGATAATGGTTTCCGTGGCGGGCGCTTCGGTCATCTTCGGTTTCCTGTTGTACGGGCGGGCCATCAGTCACGCCCCATTTCTTTGTCATACATGGAGCAGTATTCCGCCACGCTATCCGCCCGGCCACGATCAACCGCAGCCTTGGCCGCTTGAAGCACCGCCGGAGGATAGGTCTTTTTGGCAGGAGGAGAACTACGCGAGCCACCCTCGACAGACGGAGGGGTCCGGCGTTCAGCGGGCTTGTCAAACAGCTCAGGGAACCGCTTGCGGACCTTTTCCGACGCATAAGCCAGTTGGGCTTCCGGGTCTTTGCCTTCAGACGCAGCAACACCAGCCATAGCCGTAGCGTAAGCAGATGCCTCGGTGTCCACGCCGAACCACGGATTGTCAGCCTTGAACTTCGACTTGTAGTCCGTCGTGACAGGCGTCCGGTCCAGCGCGTCGATCTGGGCAGACACCTGACGGGCAGCGGTCGGATCGTTGGCGTCCACAGCCTCCGCAAACTGCCGCTCTAGCGCCTTGCGTTGCTTGGCAAGCTCGCGCTCCAGAATGCGCTCGTTGGTCTTGGACAGGCCCTTAACCACGTCCTTAACCTCGCCAAGCTCACGCTTCAGCGTCCGGTTTGCATCGACCGTGTGTTTGACGAACTCGCCAGCATCACGCCAGCCGGAATCGTCACCCTTCCAGTCTTCTTTCGGACGCCAGCCCATGTCACGGGCAAGGCTTTCCAGATCGGGCGTGGAAGCCTCGCCACGGGCCGGAGCGTCGTTAGGCGCATCAGGGAGCGCAACATCAGGGAGAGGCGCGCTGGGGGCCTCGGGAGCCATTTGAACGTCGGTCATTCGATCACCGCTGCAATAGCCTTGTCTTTCACAAGGCGGAATTCATCTTCACCCTCTTTCCAGAGGATGCCGTCGTAACGGGCAAAGATTACCCGATCACCGATTTGAGGTTTCGCGCCTTCCGGCCACTCCGCATAATCGAAGGATGCCGGAGACATTGAGACGATAACACCACGCTGTTGAGCGTGTTTGTCAGTCTCTACCGTCTGGTCAGAGAGGATGATCCCCCCCTTGGTCTTCTGTTCTGCCGGATCAGGCCGGATCAGGACGTTGTATTCAATCGGTCGAATCATGGATTTCTTTCAAACCTTCAAAGGTTACTTCCGACATTGCCGCGTAAGCATCAGCGCGGGTACGCAACTCGTTGAGCAAGAGAGGATCAGCGACGCCGCCCTCCCATGATGCGTCAACCCATGCCCGGCGCTGGGCCTCCGACGACTTCTTGAGCGCCGCCATTACCCAAGTCGTAACCGGGTTGTTGCGCCACTGGTCCCATTCCTCCGCTTCCATTCATCACTCCTCGCTCTGCCACTAAGGAGAGCTTATCCATCGCATCAGCGCGATTCTTTGTAGCCGTCGCCTCATTCAGCGCGGCCTTGCTTTCCTTCTCCTTCAGGTCCGCAATCATCAGCGGGTTAGGAGTAGGAGGGCCTTCAGGCTTCGGCGGGAACAATTTCTCAATGTCCGCAATGTCCGCAGCCTCGAAAATACGCTTCAGGATTTCCTCATCGTTGAGGCCCTTACCCAAGAAGCCTTGCAGGAATCCAGCCTTGGCCATCCGCTGCATATTCGTCACCGAGGCGGGGTCCGCCACCGGCTGAATGTCCAGATCGGCTTCGTTGAAGTCCTTCGCCAGCGTAGCGCCGGGGATATCCAGAACCCGTGCGTACTCATCCGGGTCACCGTAGCGGCTTACGCAGTCATACAGCAGCTGGAACTCCTGCTTTGCCGAGCGATAGATGCGCTTGTAAATCGCCGTGAACGTCTGCAACCCTTGCTCGATCAGGGCCAGCGTTGCCGTCGCCGTCTGTGACTTGCCAGCCTCGCCAGTCAGCACGTCCTTAACCGAGGAAATGTCCCTCGCCGCGTCCATCAGCATCCCAAGCAACTCAAACAGGACGGGGCTAGGCGCGGGCATGGGCCGATCATAGATCGCCGACCGAATGTCACCGCCCGGTACGTTCACCACCTTGTATTCAGACGGCGAGAACCGCAGCACGTTCGTCTGGCCAGACCCCTGAAGCCTCAACCCCGCAGCAAGGAACCCGCCACCCGCAACCTGTGCATGGCCAGCGTCTAGCAGTTGGTTGATGATCGTATTGACCACCGCGTTGATCGGGGCCAGCAGATGACCGAAGCCGATATCATAGAAGCGGCCCTTCGGATCAGGCAGGAAGCTATACTTCACGAACGGGCACCAACGCTCAATCCGGATAACGGTCTTGCCGTCCTCCGCAATCTCTAGGTCAAGCTCGTCGTAAGCAGCCTCAATCCGCATCACCTGCGTCGATTCAACGTCAACCGTGATGATATAAGGCTCTTCAACCCCGTCGCCGTCCAGATCGTGCATCCGGTGCTGCTCGATGAACTGGCGCGGCTTCTGGTCGTCCTCGTTACCATCCAGCAGCATATCCGCATCGCGGTACATCCCCGACCGCTGACGCTCCGCAATCTGATAGGGAAACACCTCGAAGTCCTGCGTGATACGCGGCGCATCCTTCAGCGCCTTCGCATCGCTAGGCACCGTCAGGTTCAGCGCATTGACGAACTCGCTGCACGGCCTGCGCTTGTGCGCGTCGTAATAGACCTTGCGGAACCCACACCCACTGATCGGCAGTTGGTTAAGCAGAACGTCGGTATCGCCTTCCCAATCGGCAATCCGGTAGAACAGTTGGTAGTTGAGGTAATCCTTAACCCGGTCAGCCCGCGCTTGCTTCTGGCCTGAATCATCCCGGCCAAGCACCGCCACGGACACCGCATCACCCGGCTTCACAATGGCCGGATATGCCCGCGCCGCGAACTGTTGAGCCGCCACGGTAATCAGCGGGTACTGGACGTTTGCCGACCGATCAAACGGATAGGACTTGTCGCCCGGCGCATCTTGAGCCGCCGCGCTCAGGGCCGCTTCCGTCTGCGTCTTCCACTCGTTGCGAGCGCCGTCGTCCATGCTCCAGTCCTCAACGCATTGCGCGCCAAGGGAACCTAGAACCGTCTCGCCAAGGTATTTCTCAATGATAGCCGAGGCGTCACCCGTGGACGCGGCCAGCAGCAGGATCAGCGGCGTTTCATCTTCCGGCCCGCCCATGTCGTCCAGATCAACGCCCTCGGTCGGGTCGCTTACCTCACCATACTCCGGCGCTTCATACGTGCTGCCGTCGTAGTCATCGACCATGCTCATCGCTGATTCCCGTATTGAAGCTCTTGTGCTTTGTGCAGCGATTGAGCGTAGGACGTAGCGTCATCCGGCGTCCGAAACGCGCCAAGGTGACGGCCTGTGTTGAAGAACGTGTCTATAGCCTCGTCGTCATCCAGAACGCGACCATCATCCGAAACGGTCGGGATCAGATACTCCAAGCCATCGACGTTGATAGACATGGAGCGCACCGTGCTGATCGTCCCGTCCGGATTACGGACAACGGGCCGATTGTTCAGGTTGATGTTGCCCGGCTGGACCATAGGATTCACCGCTGGCGTCAGGGCGCTAGTCATCGGCCCTTCCTGAAGTACGTTCATCTAGTACCCTGTCACGCTGGATTGGCCACGATGTACCGGAGCCGGTTCGCTATACTGCAAATCATACCCCACAGGCACAGCAAATGTAAGCGCCGCCGCGTCGCCCAAGTCGGGGCTAAATCCAAGCCGCTCCCTGATCTTGTCCTTAGACTCCAACGTAAGCTCATTGTTAGAGCTATGCCGCGTTGCACCAGAACCCCACACAGCCGAAGTCTCATCAGCGTGGAACACATCATCATCCGGCACCTGAACGCCAGCCGGGTCCATGTACCAGTCCCGCTTGATGTCCCACATTTCAGCCCGGCGGTTGGCGTAAAGCTCATCACCAGTCGGACCAATGCCCAACGGACTAGACCCGAAGTTCACCGCATTGACCCGATGACCTAGCCCCATCTCCGCGAGCCTGTCGTAAACCCCCGCACCCAGCCCGCCAACGTCGATGTTCATGATGGCTTGAGGGAACTTCTTGAGCAGGCCGAACGCCTTGCCAGCCACCACCATCAAATCCCTGTCGTCCCACCGCTCGCAGACGAACGAACCCATCACCCGGCCAACACGATCAACCACGCCGGTCTTGTCACCACCACCACGCGCCGGATCGAGGCCAATCACCATCGTGCCAATGGGCGGAATCTTGTTCTTACGAGCCACAGCCACAGCAGGCGACGGAATGAAGCTATTGCCCGCCGTCTGGAACGCCTCATCGGCACTGGCCGGGAACTCCTGCATGAACTTCCAGCAAGCCTTGTCGTCAGGCTCACCGATAGCCGAGGCCATGTCACGGTTTTTGCAGAACGCCCAGTAAATCTGCTCACGGGTTAGCGCGTTGCTATGCTGGTATTGCTCCCAATCACCGGGCGGGCACCAGTCCTCGGGAGCCTCGCGCTCATAGTCCTCGCCCCAATACCACGGGATGAAGATTGCCTCCTCATCGCCGTCGCCCCGTTGTGCCGCAGCGTAACGCCGCTGGAACACGTTGCCGATTCCGTTCGCCGTACTCTCCAACAGGCGCTCAGTCCCCGGCACGTCGGCAATGGCTTGGAACGCCCCGTCAATGTGCGTCTCAGCGTTAGGCCAGAAGCCAACCTCGGAGTTATGCGTCGCGCCATGAAGAGTGCAGTAAGAATGATCTTCGTGGCCCACCTCAAAGTCCATGACCTCGACCAGACCAGCAGATACCTTCTCAACCACCGGAAGCCACGCGTAACCGCCCAAAACCTCGACCGACCCATAAGCGCCCGTGCGCTGCCGGATTGCGGTCAGCCAGCCAATCTCCGACGCCAGCCGGTCAACGCCTTCACCAGTCAGGCGCAAGCTCCACGCTTCTTTCTCGTTTCGCCCATGCCGAACAGCGGCGGCTTTATAGGCAATCGACGCCCAGCCGTAGCCAAGCGACGCCAACGCATCACGCATTCCGATAGTGATAGCCGACCGGATGCTAGGGGCAGAAATACGCCGCGTCAGCGCCTCGCTATGTCCGTCGCCTGCAAGATACCCGTGCACAAGGCCGCGAGCGAACGCTTCACCGCACCGACTCCACGCCGCAGGCATCCGCTTGCTATCAACGGACCCGCACAGTCCCTCGACAAACGTAGCGAAGGACCGGCCATAGACCGTCACGGTGCACGTCTTAGAATCCGACCTGTTAGCAACCCGGACAGACCGGAACATATCGGCCAACGGCTTAAGCCATTCGACGGTTCGCTGTACCTCGCGCTCATGAACAGTGAACGTCACAGCGCTAGGGACGCCAGACAACTGACGCCCGATTGAGCCTTCCGCCAGATACAGACCAAGCGCCCGGCCTAGATCATACGAGGGGGACACCGTATCAGGGCCAACCTCTCGCGACCCACCGCCTTGAGGCCGGAAGCTATCAGGCAACCGGAACGGCCAGACCAACCCATCGTCCGCAATCTCCGCGACCGGGAAGCCGATGCAATCGCCCTCCGCTATGTCGCCTAGCTCTTTCCAGCCTTCTCGCGTCCAGAACCTATGCTCGTCCGTAGCGACCAACGGGAAGTCTCTCAGACCCTTCAGCGTGACCCGGTTAGCCTCTTTCGCTTGGCGGCTAATGAACGTGACCGGCGCGACATCGCCTGTATGCGTCCTGATCAGATCACCGACTGACCAATCCTTCATGGCCCGCAGATTGCCCGTCAGTCCGTCAACGATAGGCGTGTCTATGCCGAGGCACCCGTGGAACAGTTGGAGCGTCGATGACCGGCCTACGCCCTTAGTCCCTGCCGTGCCGACCGAGTAGGAACAGTCGTTATCAGCGAAGGCTAGCTCCTTAGCGTTAGCAGCCTTCGTCCGCGGCTTCACAAACACAGGTGCGCCGTCATGGAAGCGCTGCGCCATCGCGAACATGTTGTCCGTCGCGGCCTGTTCATGCGTCAGGATGAACGCCTTAAGCCCCTGACCACCCCACAGACGCCAATAGAAGCGGCCTTGGATGTACGTGCTGGCTCCGAGCTGGCGACCCTTCAGGATAATGGCCCGAACCTTACCCTTACGGCGTTGAGCCTCTAGCCTTTGATGGAGATAGCGTTGCGCCCGGTTCAGGACGAACGGCTTGATCTCGCCGGACTTCGTGCGAATCCTCAAGACATTTCGCGCGAAAAACTCAAAGTCATCGCGGAGGCGCTGAACCTTGGCTTGCTCTTCGGGGCTTAGTTTGCCGTCGAAAGCCATTCATGCACCGTATGCGTCTGCTCTGACTTATCGACCACAAGGCCATTGAGTTTCGCCACGTCCATCAGAGCGGCGCGAGAAACCCCTAGGTGCTTTGAGTTAGACGCGGTCGCTTCGCCCGTCTCACAGTCCAGCACGATGCCCGTCTTTTCGGCCACTTCAGCCAAACGCAACAGACGCTCAGTGATAGACGCTACGGTGATTTCAGTCCGAGCCGCGACACGCTCCGCCATCTCCGAAACTCGCTGACAAATGTTCACATCAGCAGCAAGCCTTGCAGCAGCACTTCGGCTGTATTTGTACCCCGCAGCCTCGTAAGCCTCGGCTTGGCTTTTGCCTTTAGCCAGCTCTTGCGCGAAACGTTCATGCTTGGTGTTTTCGAGGGGCGGCAAGTTAGACTTGCTCCTCGGGACAACCTTCAAGCAGCCACTTTGAGGCGTAGCTAATGTCCCACAGACAATCAGGCGCATCGCTATTGGACGCCATGTAGATACGGCCTTCATCGGTGAAGCCGATAACTGTTACCTTGGCCAGCTTGGCTGTCGTGGCGGCGCGGAGAACCTTGTTGGCTTCCATGCGATTGCGGCGCGTGATGTTGACGGCCTTGAGGTAACTAACCTTGCGAGGTCGTGCGGTCATTCGTGACGCCCTGTGATCTAGTCTGGTCGCTTAACCTTAGTGCCGTAGCTCGGGTGTAAGCGGGATGAATATGGACTAGGTTGAGGGGATAGGCAAGGTCGCGTCGAGGCCGTGCTTCAGCGCCATGCGGATAGCTACCGAGGCAGGACCGCTAGGGCCGTCCGTGGCGTAGCGTTGAGCGGTCTTGTTGCTTACCCCAAGCCAACGACCCGCCGCTAGTTGCGACAGGCCGAGGGTTTCAAGGGCTGCGCGGTATTCGAGGGCGGTCATGCGGGGCCGACCAGCATTAGGCCCAACTGAAAGCCCACGTCTGCCGCGCGCTGCGTCGCGTCGGTTTCGCTCTTTGCCTCAATCGTTATGATTGCCGGAATTGTTCGCGGCTCGCCTGTGTGTGAGTTTTGGGCGGCGATCTGGACGTTTGCCTTGTAGCGATAGCGGCTCACAGCGCGCCCCCCGTCAGTTCGGAAAGCAGGGCGCGCATATCGCGGTCGGCCTGAACGCGGCTATCGGTTTCCTCGACCGTTTCGCACCGAGCGAACTTGGTTGAAGCGCCGCAGCCAGCCGCCTTGCACTTGCGGGCACCGAAGATGATGGGTGCCGAGCAGTTGGAGCAACGCTTGGGGCTGTTCATCAGTCTGTTTCCGTTCCGGCTAGTGCTTGATTGCCCTGCGCCGATGAACCCTTGTCCCACATACGTCAGACTGACGCAATACCCCTTAGCGCATTTAGGCCGATTTATTTTCACACAGCAGAAAGCCCGACCGGCGCTAGGCTGATCGGGCTTCTGGTATTCTATCGGCTTCGGATTATTCCCAATCCCTAATCACCGTGGCCAGCGCCGTTATGCAACAGGCAATGGCGATGATCGTGAGAAGGAGCCCGGTCACTTCTTCGCCTTGACCTTGAGCTTCTCGGGCTCTGCGTCCTGACTGGCGCGGGCAATCTCTCGCCAGAACTCCTTTTGGCTTTCCGTAGCCTCTTCCCAATTGGCGTAGGGAGTGTCCGTCAGGATACCTCGCAGGGAGTTAGCCTTGTCGGCCAGCCTTTGCGCTACCTTGTCCATTGTTAGACCGGGACAGCGTAAGCGACGTACAGAACCACATCACCGTCCTGCGAGGCAGTCGTACCGCCCGAACTGGCCACCGTGTAGTGAATCGTCGTTGCGGGCTTGCGACCGGCATAGACGACCGTGGCGTTGATCCAGCCTTGAGCCTTCACATCCACGTCAGCGACGTATTGCTCGCCATTGGCAGCAGAGCCGAGGCGAAGATAGGTGTTCGTCGGAGTCCCCGGAATCGCGGTCGGAGTGTCAATGTAATAATGCTCAACGACAGTCCCGGTCGGGAGCGTGAACGTGCCCGCAGCAGCGCCGTTAACGACAGTGACAGTGACCTTTTTGAGAACCGAGGTCGCAACACCACCAACCGTAGCAGCATCCGTCGCCAGCGCAGCAAACGTGCCTACGTCAGCAATAACGCTACCCGTGCCCTGATCGTTAGAAAAGTCGGTCATCTTTGTTCCTGATAAGAGAAAAGCCCCACAAGGGGGCTAGGCCATGCCGTAGGGCTTACCCTTGGGTCCGCCGACGTTTGTAGGGATACCCATAGCAAGGCGCTTGTGCTGGTTAATCAGCTTCGGTTGCATCTTGGGCGAAGGCTTGTTCTTCATAATCTTGTCTCCGGACTAGCCACGCAGTCGCGAAGCATAGAGCGGGCTTGACTATGCCTCACGCCGTCTTTTCGGTCAAGGCTTGGCGCAGAGACACGGCGTAACCCTCCTATGTGTGTTTGGAGCGCGCGGAAAAGGCTAAGGTTGCTGGCCGGGCGCTTTATGAGAGGTTCGGGAGATAAGCCTCTGGGTCCAGCGGTCCGACACAGCCCGCACCGGACACGCCCTAAGCCAGACACCCTCAACCTGCCACGGCTCCGGGTTTTCGTCGGGATGAAGGTTGAAATAACGCTGGGTTTCGCGAATTAGATCGGCTTCCGTCACGCCCCGCCCTCCGGTTTCTCGGCAAGAATGGCGTCGATCACGGCGGTGAAGGAGGTCGCCGCGACATAGGAAGTGCTCGCTCCTTGCGCTAATCCTGCGGCATCCGTCCCCGCGTTTGTCATCGCCTCGTCCGGCACCCTTATAGCTTGAAGGGCAGCGCGGGCTGCGACGTAGCAGCACTCTATGACAAAGCTGTCAGGGCTTTCCGCCAGCTCGGAATCAAAGTCCAGAAACCCGACCGCATTGAAGTCATTTGCAAAGGCCATCGTCGGATAAATCGCGCGGGCCATGCGCTCTATCGTAGTCATGGGATCACCTGATTGTTTTGGTTCACTTCTTCGCTTCGCTCATCCGTACCCACCGCGCTTGCAGTTGTAGCTTTCTTGATAGCCGCATCAATACGGGCAAGGTCTTCTTGCGCCATTTCGTGAATAGCTGGCGTGATCTTGTTGTGGCCTTCTACCACGTCTGAGACGTAATCTCGCTTTGTCCTCAGCGCGTCCAACAGGCTTTCAATCGTCTTCTTGAGCGGGTCGGTTGCAGCGAAAACGGGGCCAGCATAAGCCATTTCCCGATTGCACACCGGGCATGGAGCGCCAGCGCCGCACTCACACCCAAACGCAACCCTATCGTTCCAAGGTCGGTCTTCGTGGTATTCACAGACCCACTCCTCGCCAGCACAGTTTCGGCAGACAGAACCGCTTGCGGCCTCAGTCTCGGTGGGTAAATCGCCTTGGCGATTTGAACCCAAATCCTTATCTGTCATAGCTTAAGCCTTTCTATCTCTCATCAAGACAAGCAGTCTTTGAACGACCAACGGAACAGGATCAGTACCAGCAGCAAACCGCCTTATTGATCTATCCGAATAGCCAATGAAGCGCCCGAACTGTGTCTGGTTGTAGCCGACACGGACAAGGTGATCGCGGAAAGCAGCGGGGGTCATGCCCCCACCACCTCCACACCGCATTTGTCCGCGTACGCCAGAAAGTTGCCAAGGCGCTCTTGCTTGAACACATAGCCATACGACGTGCTGTCCGCGCGGCCATCGGACCACTTGGCGATGGTCTGCATGAACTTGAAAGCGCCTTCCACGTTGCGAACGTTGAAGAACAGCGGGCCTTTGCCGGGGCGAACGTCGTAGGCAAGAACTTCAATCTTGGCGGCCATCTGTCTTCTCCATCCGGGCAACACGCCCTTGAATGAGGACAATATGACCTATGCGTTATAGGCCGTCAAGTCCTATCTCTCATAGCGTTCCATTGCTTTTGGAAGGCGGGCGGTACGGCGTCGAACCTGTCCAGATGCTGGACAACAGGCATCCCTTGGCTTGCACGGAAGGCTAGCCACGCATCACGGGCCTTGCGGCTTTTCTCGCAGGAGTAGGAGCGGACCGAATAGAGGCCGTCGTATGGGTCATTCATCGGGCTTTTTCCATCGCGACATGTGTTGCGGGCTTCGGACTGTCCACGGAGTCCAAAGTTCGCCGCTATCCTTTGTGTGCTTTCGGCGTATTTGATAGATACACGCGCCGGTGACGCCAAACCGGGCGCCAATTTCTGGATAAGGAACGCCCTCATAAGCGGCCTCTATGGCCTCCCGGCGCTGCGCGTCGGTTAGTTTTGACGCCGCCGAATCTGACCCAATTGGCTTTTTCATTAAGCCGCGCTCAGACGCTTCGCGCATATTGTCGGCATGCGTACCGAGCCGCAAATGATCGGGGCGCACACAAGCCGGGTTGTCGCACTGATGAAGAACAAAAAGCCCGTCCGGGATAGGGCCGTTAGCCAGCACCCATGAAACCCGATAAGCCCCCTCAGATGACCGCCCGGAGCCGCCAGCCTTCGGGACGTTCATTCTCCCGTAACCTTTAGGGTCACGAAAGCCTGTCCATTCCCAACAACCCTCTCCCCGCTTCACTCTGGCGAAGAAAAAATCACGGTTTATCCGCTTCGGGTCCATACGCATCGCGCGCCTCCTCCGCGTCAAACTCGACACCATGCCGAGCGCCAAACGCGTAAATACATTCTATCATGTCTGACATTTCAGCGCGAGACATTGCGCTGGTGCTTAGTCCTATAGGGACCATTCCTCCATCCTCAGACGGCATCCACTTCGACCGCCTCAAGGCATGGGCCATAAAATCCTTCCACTCCTCGGGAGGGTACCGCTGGCCGTGCCATTCAAGGCTTGTCGAAATGGTCCGCAGAAGTTGCCACATCATGTCATTTTGAGGGATGCTCCTAGCGGGTCCATGAAAGACTACCTTTGAGCCTGTAGCCACGCCCTGACACCACCGAGACGCTTTATCGCGGTCGATCTGCGTTCGGAGCGTGACTACAGCTCTGTCAGACATAGGCTAGAACGGGATCGAAGAATCATCGAAACCCGGTTCAGTGCGGGTCGCACGCCCAGCCGGGCCGCTATAGCCCTCGTCCGCGTCGCTAGCCTTCTTACCGCCTTGCAGCGTGACTTGATCGACCCTTATGCCGAGATAGGTCTTTCCGTCATGTTCACGGCGCGACAAGTCACCAGAAACCGTTACCGGCGTTCCTTTGAGCAGGAAGGGAGCGAGCGAGTCGCCGCGCTTGCCCCAAATCGAGCACTCAAAGAAAATAGCCGTTTTCTCGCGGCCTTGGCGGTCATCGACAGCAACCGAAAAGCCGCAGACGTTATCCTGCCCGGCTTGGCGAATCTCTGCGTCTTTGGTGACGCGGCCCGCAATCGTAATCTGTTTCATTCTTAGCCCTCCACGCTTTGCAGATACAGGTCCACAAGCGTCTGTTCTTCCTGTCGTTTGGCCTTGTCCTGCTTAATCAGTTTCAGCACCTTGCGCATGATTTTCGTGTCGTAACCCGCACCCTTGGCCTCCGCAAAGACCTCTTTCATATCGGCGGACACGGCGGATTTGTCATCGTCCAAACGCTCAAGGCGCTCCATGAACGATTGCAGCATTCCCGAGTTGATCGCGTCAGTCATTTAGGCGGCTCCCAGTTCTTTCTTGCGGGCATCGACAGCCTCGCGGATTTGAACCCGCCAGCCACGCGGCAGGGTTTTGATTACGTCGTCATGGTCGCGGCACCACGTCTTCCAGACTTCCATAGTCGGGATAATATCGACAGCGGAAAGCCAACCGTCGAACGTCTCGCCTAGCCCTTCCGCCTTGGCCTTGGCGGCGGACATTCCGGCCTCGCCGTTACAGCCGTACCAGTCCTCACCTTCAGGCTGGACACCGCCGTTACCCTTCAGACGTTCGGCAAAGTCAGCCTTGACCTCTTGGACGTACTTGGAATCATCGAACAGGCCCATGTGCACGTCAGCCGCGACGCCAAGGAACTTAAAGGCGTTCATAATGGCGTCCGTGAAAGCCTTTTTGAAAGCCTCGTCATCGTTGAACGTGCCAGACTGGCGCGACGTTGACACCTTGTCACCACCCACGCCCCAAAGGACGTTATCGAGCGTTCCGTGCCAGCAGGAAACGGTGCAATAGACCATCACTTCCGACCCGGCAGGGACCACTTGAAACTCTGGCCTGTTAATACCCCATCCAAGCCCGCACGGCCCAAACTCTTCAGTCAGGCGCATCACCACCCATTGAGGCTTGATCGCCGTTCCTTTGAAGCCGCCTGACCGGCTGAAGCTCTTTGTGTGGGCGGGGTCTGTTTTCGACAGTTTGTCCCAAAGGACTTTCTTGTCTGTCACTTGGCTTCCTCCATTGCCGCGTATTGTTTTAGGGCTTCGTTGCAGTCTTTGACGTATCGTTCAGCGTTTACGTCTGTTCGGGTCAAGAACATTTCTCGCGTCATGACCACGTTGAACCTGTCTGTCGGGTAGTATGTGCCTCCAAAGTCTTTGAAGAACTTACCATCCTCATATTTTACAAGCGGGCGGTCAGTCATTTTAGTCCCTCGGGGACTGGAATATCCATCCAGAGGACCGGGTTGGCGGTCACCTCAAACTCACTGTCTGAGCGGAACCACCAGTCAGGCATCCACCCGCCGCTGTATTCGTGGGTGCTGTCGTCCCATGCGCCGCCCCATTCCAAAACGTGCGGGCCGTCAGAAACGTGCGACAAGCCCTCTGTGTGACCGCCGTAGAGCGTCAGTCGCGAGCGGCCTGACGCGTCCTCCGGCTCGATGTAATACGGGTCTGCGTCGTGAACGCACCAACCCAAGATCGGGCGGTCTTTCGGTGCCGTTTCTATCGGTTGCCACTCACTCATCGTTCTTCCCCTTCGCTAGTGCTGCTTTGCTTAGTCTTGATGTGGCGGACCAGAGCCTTGCGATTTGGTCAGGCGTTAGATCGGTCAGCCGCTCGACCCGGCCTATCTCACAGGTAAGGCCCGAAATAACGGACTCGAATGTGATCGACTGATTGCGGAGGCCGCGAATAGTGTCAACGTAGCCTTGACGAAGAACGCTCATTTCTCCGCTCCTGTGATGTTGTCCAGCGCATCGCATTGCGATTCATAGCAAGCGTCGCAAATCAGCATTTCCGCTTCCTCAAACGCCTCGACGTTTGGCGAAAACTCGTCGTCATCACCGCAGATAGCGCAGCCGCCCAGATGACCCGTTACGGCATCGTACAGCGCCCAAACCTTTGCCGTGCCCATCACCAAACTCCCGCGTTGAAGGGGTACGCTTCCGGGTCAGCAATGGACGACGCCATGCCAAACCAATCCTTGCGCTCGGGCTTGGCCAACTCCGACAGGCGGTAGTCAGCAGCTACAGCCACCAGATAGCGGGCCGACGCGGGGAACATATACGCCTGATCGTCAATCCAATCAGCGCGGTCCTCTTCCGGCATATCCGCAGCCTCTTCGGCAAGGGCGTAACCCTCATCACGATAGCCAGCCGCGCCGACGTAATCGCGATCCGAGAAGCCGTCGCCGTTCTCGCTGGCGTAGGCTTCAAAAGCGTCCTGCATCCGTTCAAACTTGGTCATGTGTCTCTCCCTTGTTGGACACATTAAGCACCTCGCCCATGTTGGCGTCAACACCTTTTTTCTGTTGCGCTGGCGATTTTTCGGGTCTAGGCTGCGCTTGCTGAAACAGGAGGCCGTATGGCTAGGAAGTACGATTGGGAGGCGCACATTACACCCAGCGAACGGGTGGCGCTACATACATACGAGGCGAATATGGCCCCGGCGCGAGACACAATCCGCGTCTATCAGGAAGCCAAGGACGCTATTCGTCGGAAGGCTGTTGGTCGCGCTCGCAACGCCATCTTGAAACAAGAAAGGTCTGCAAAATGATCTGGTCCGCACTTCGCCGCCTCATCCAGCGTTATGGGTTCTTTAAGAGGGAGCCGGACATTTACCACCGTTCCGGGTCAACAGTCGGGCCGCTTGTATCTGCTGACGAGGTATGGGCCGCGCACGGCTTCTTTACCGCCGAAAAGCGCCGGAACGAACGCCTTGCTCAAATCGCCCGTGAACGTACCGCGCTGAAAGAACAGCTTGCCAAAGCTATCCGGGACAAGAAAGCCAGAGCGCCGATCTATCAGGCTCTTCGGGCTTTGAGCGTTGAGGAACTCCGCGTTGAGACGGGCAAGTGATCGAGTTTCCGTTCCCAGCGAAGGATTTGTGGCCAAACTCGCGGCCTCACTTCATGGCCAAGGCTAGGGCCGTCAAAAAGGCTCGGGCTTGGGCCTATACAGCAACGCTGGCAGCCAAGGTTCCGACGCCCGAAGGCCGGATGAATATCCGTCTGCTAGTCCATCCTCGCACGGCAAACAGGCCAGACGCAGATAACGTCATCGCAGCTTGCAAGGCGCTTCTGGACGGCATGGCAGAGGCGCTAGGCGTGGATGATGGCACCTTCAACGCCCCTACTGTCGTCTTTTGTATGCCTGCCAAGGGTGGACGGTTGTTTGTCGAGCTGTCGCCAGAATGACCTCCGCACCGCCTAGACCATCAATGTCCAAGGCTCGCCGCATCCGCATCTTCGTCAAGGAAGATGGCCGCTGCTATCTGTGCGGGGACAAGGTGAAGATCGGTCAGCTCTTCGAGGTCGAACACGTCATCCCGTGGGCGCTGTCGTTTGATGACAGCGACGACAATCTAAAGATTGCTCACACCGTCTGCCACAAGACCCTTAAGACCGGCGACGACGTTAAGCGCATAGCCAAGGCAAAGCGTCAGAGCGGGATTGAGGGAGGCCAAGCAGCGCGGAGAGCAAAGCGTGGCTTCGGCCTTATCCAGTCTCGCGGTTTCGCCCGTAACGGACCTAAACAGAAGATACCTAGCCGCCCATGGGGCAAGAAGGGGAGTCCAGAATGAGAACTTCAGTTGCCGACATTGTGCGGGAGACGGCTGCAAAGCATGGGCTTTCCGTGACCCTGATTTTGAGCAAAGACTCGCGGCGGGCTTTGGCTTGGCCCCGTCAAGAGGCGATGTACCGCGTTTTCACAGAATGCCCGCACATATCCTATCCAGAGGCAGGTAGGCGTCTAGGAGGCCGCGACCATACAACCATCCTGCATGGCGTTAAAGCCCACTGTAAGCGCAATGGCGTCGACTACGCGGATGCTGTCAAGATGCGCCTTAGCGGTGGCGTCTCGCCGTACTTCCACCAGCTCATGGCCGCTTACGGCTCTGCGATGAAACAGGGAGGCTC
>TARA_R110000868_G_scaffold370319_2_pt1 | contig 32872 bp, 28 predicted proteins | sample TARA_R110000868 | Tara Oceans TARA_R110000868 (sample SAMEA4397489) | marine metagenome | biome: Polar Biome; feature: [SRF] surface water layer (ENVO:00010504); material: water (ENVO:00002006), including particulate matter (ENVO:01000060) such as... | depth 5 m | reverse complement strand
ACGCTCACTATCAATGTCGATAGTGGAATTTAACTGGGCAAGAACTTCCTCAGAATCTTTAATTATTTCACCGTTCCAATTGGTGTCATAAACTTGGCTTGCAAGACCAAGAGTAACTTTTACGGAACTATCCAGCTTCGACAAAAAACACCTCCAATCATATCAAGTAGTGCTTAGTGCTCTTGTGAAATACGCTTTACCATCAAAATAGTCAGATTCTGGACTATCTTTAATGGAGTGGTTCAGAAATTTCCTTTTGTCGTTATTCGACTTTCGTTGTTAACCTTGTAGGGGTGATATCAAAACTGTCCAAAGAATCTCTGCAGCACCTTGTTGCGTAAGTTGATCCTTACTTTGGTCACCAAATCCATGATTCGTGGACGCGGACAAGCCAAGCGACATGCCATCGTCGACGATAGTTAGCATATTATTGAAGGAGTTTCCTCGACTAGACTTGTCAGAACTGTAAACGATATTATTACCACCGAAGCTACCAGAAAGACTAATGGAACATTCGGATTTACTTCCGCCATCTTCGTAAATCGTTGCAGTAAATGTATTCCCATCAATACGTTTGAAATTTGTCTCAATTGAATCATTTCTCAACTCCAATTCACTGAGTGATTCTTCAAAAAAACGTGCAATATACAGGAATGTTTCCTCACGGAATTTGTCTTTGTCATGTTCCGAAAACTGCTTTTTTATCCTAAGGTTACTTGACCGTGGTTTTTCCGAGATGAGATGGGCAATTCCAGTTGGCATCTTTTGCATAGTACCGCTTTTTGTATTGGATTGAACTGCATGGCGAATGGCAGTTGTTACTTGCAAAAATGCATCGTGCACATTTGGAAATTTAGAAATCGGTCTACCGTCTTTAGGCGTTGCTAGCAACTTTCCGAACGGTGTCGAATGCCAATCGCAAGGATCGACGATCACGGGGATTACACGTGATAATCCTTGTTCATGCCTTTCCATCGCACGCGTCATTTCAACGTCATAGCAATAATTCGAGGCAAGAAAGTAAGGGCTGACTAAAAGGAGGATCATATCGGCTGACTCTAATTGTTCACTAATTTGTCCGTCGAATTCGTCACCCGCGACAATTCGACGATCATGCCAAGTTTCGATTACAGCTTGACGTTTTAGCATAACCAAGTGAGTCTCCAATTCATCTCGGATGACCTCGTCTCGATGCGAATAGGAAAAAAATAACTCAGTCATTTACAACATCCTGTGAAAGAGAGAGTCAAAAATGTGCGATTTGTCACACACAAGAGAGACAATAGGAACTATCTTAAAAATATCGTCGACAGTTTTGGTGACTCGGTGTATTGGATATGAAGCCAAAAGACCCAGATAATTAAGGTTAATTTTTGCGGCAGATCGGTCCTCAACCGGCCCGTCGAATAATTCGGATCGGTTCCACCCGTGAACTACTACACTTATCGCAGCAGATCGGATAGCCGGGAACATCCCTTTCGTCAGGGTCTTGTCGGTCAAGAACCTTGACCTCAAATCGGTAGCCGCACATTTGACATATAAATAATTTAATCAACACCTTTTCAACTCCTTTTAGTATGAAAGTTCTTAACGAAGACCACATTTCTACTTCGATGTGATTACTGGAAATACGTAGTTAGGAACTCGTCGTCAACAAGTGTCATTTGAAAATTCTTTTCAAATCACGCTCAAATTTTTCAAGTGACCGCTGAGCACTTGGACCACCGTTTCCTTCAAAAACAATTTCACATCCGCAAGTGCAACGTTTTGATCTTCCATTCTTCATTTGATCAAGACGTTGCTTTAGTACACGGCTGCAGTTTGGACATTTAATCTCGATTTCAAGTTTTTTCATATCTACTCCTTTTTGAATGCACTTCAATACTTGTGTTCTCACAACCAGATTATCGACCGAAGTCGATAACAACGTGCCAGTTGCCAAAATAAGGATACTTTTTTAAGATTTTTTAAAAATGGGGACCATCCTCGTGGTATAAGAAAAAAAGTACCTCCCTACTAGTAGTGCGAAATGGCGTTACAGGAATCTTGAAATTCGAGCGGATTTTTCTTGCTGTAACGCAAATTCGCTTATATAAGAAGAGGATTCATGGCTATCAAACGAGATGACTTCAATGGATAAAGCATCCCAACCAACTAATTTGAACGAAGATATCATCCTTCGGGCTTGGGATGATGATGAATCTGTTCTCGGCCAACTCGTTTTGGATGATGCAGGGACTTTGGAACGCGCTATCGCAAACGAATTTCGGCGTCTCTCAGCAGAAGAAGTGGCAGATGTAATTGCTGAAGCCATAAAGCGTTTTTGGGAATGGCGTCATAAATTCGATGGCCAGCGAAGTATTAGAGCGTGTTTGTATCGAATAGCGAACAACGTAGCATCCGAGCTAGTTTCAGGAAGACTTAAATGGCAGAAATCTCGTAACTTAGAATCTTCAGTTGATCAAGCTCAGTTTGAAGAGTATCAAGATAATTCCGACTCGCGCTTGGATGAAATTGAGATAAAGCATCCTCAAATTTGTGACGACCTTTATCAGGTAATTCAGCAGCTTTCTGAGATTCAGCAAGCGGTGATTTGGGCGTATGGGCTTGCAGGGGACTTTGAGCTGGATGCCTCGGATCTAGGGCGCGAGCTGGGAAAAAAGTATAAGAATGGCGTTCCCATTCCAGCAGGAACCATACGTCAGCACAAGAAGAGAGCCAAGGATACAATCACCAGCGAAATGAAAAAACGAGGCTACGACCTTGAAAGGTTAGGAGTCGGGAGATGACTATCGAAGACAAGGAGAAGATGTTTGACAAACTGGTCCGAAGATCCCTAGTTCCCAAGGGGTTTCGTCCCGAATCCGATGAAGGCATTGAAGAGATGCTTGATGCGTTGGGGAAGTGCGAATTGTCGGAATCGAAAAGTAATCAAATGCTCCGAAAAATTCGCGGACAGGAACCCATGATTTGGGATAGGGAAGAGGGTTCGACACCAGTGCAGCATGATGATTCAACCACAGATTTAAGGGAAATGGTGGAAATGTTTCGGAGTAAAGGAGACGACGTTCCACCAGAATTGCAGAAGAAGCTGCGTGAGTTAGAGCAACAAGCAGCAGAGGAAGCGGACGAAGATAATGGTGAGGGTGGTAACGATGGCTGATAGTGTGGATTGGAAACAGATCTACTCTGCACGTCAGCATGCCACTGAGGAAGGTGAACGGATTGCTCTCGCCTACGAATTTTACACCCCTCCCGTTGATCCACTTAGGATAATACATGCTGAACGTAGATTGATCCATGCCGTAGGAGACGACTTTGGGAACGCTTTCGATGGTCGGATTAAGTACATCGGGCCACGTTTCCTAATTTGCTATAACACCCGTTACAACGCATGGCCGCATATCGGATGCCATCATTCGAAGGTTCTATTCACAATATGCCATGAGTTGGGACACTACTTCATCGAGGAACATCGTAAAATTCTGGTTTCGACGTGCACAGCCCACGGATCCCAAACAGAATTCGTCTCGGACTTACTAATCGAGCAACAAGCAGATTGCTTTGCGAGCGGGCTGTTGATGCCGTCAAGACTCTTCCGGCCACATATTAACAGTACGAATTTTCCCACAATTGACAAAATTAAGCAAATTCGGCGAAGTTTTCAGGTCTCACTGATTGGGATGCTTGTTCGATGGACTCAGCTCTCAGATTTTCCCTGCGCCACCATCGCAATCAATGATGGCGTGATACAATTTGGATGGGCCAGCGAGGAATTTCGACGAATCGGGGCTTACAGGATTCGCCGAGGTGAAGAAGTTGAAGGGCGTGAGATGCAGAGATTTGCGAGACAAGACCCAACTTTTTCAAAATATCGTGAAGGGAGTGGTACTGGCGCCGTTATAAACTGGATCGACTATGATCAGAAACGCCTCGACACGATGGAGCATTACTTCGCGATTCCATACACTAAGACCATTTGGGTATTCCTGTTTGTAGACGAGAATGACTTTCCAGAATCGGATTTCTACTAGTTCGACTGCGTCGGTCATCCCCACCAACGTATCTAAAACGACATTGATCCAATTATCCTAAATTGATCAGCCGAAGCGCCGACAGCCCAAACCAAAGTCAATGGAGCAAACCTGATTCCAAGAAAACGTAGGACTTCTCCCGACGAATATGGAGTCGGTATTAAGGTTCGTTTTCGTTTACTGTATGGCAAACGACGACTTTCGCGAACAAAAATGAGCGGTTGGACTGGCATGGATCAACTTCAGATCAAATCGAAGTGACATGAAACGGTTTAATGGTCGTTTTACGACATTTCCGTGAAACAGCGATAGTTTCACGAGTTGATGATGAATTAGTCTGTCCGAAACGGTATAGAAAGCTTGATATTCTTGTCTTAGCAGGGGAGCCCTACTGACCGCTTAGTGCTTGCCCACGATTACCAACTCCACCAACGCCCTGGCTTATATCACGGACATTACTCAAACCACCGGAAAGTACCAATCCTGAAACAGCAACTTCAGCTTGGCGTAGGTCGACAAGTGATCTGATGAATTTAATATTCGTTTCGAAATATGTGCGGCGTGCGGTCAAAACTCGCAGGAAATCAAATTGCTGTTGACGATACCCCTGGCTCGTAAGATCAAGATTTTCCTTAGCCTTTGGAAGAATATCCTGCTGATATTGTTCCACTTGCTTCTTGGCCTTTTGGTAGTCGCGAAAAGCAGCAGCGAGACGGACTTGGAGTGAGAGCTGTAGTCGTTCTACATCACCTAATGAGCGATGATATTCAGCAGCAGCCATATCAATATTGCCTTGATTGCGATTAAAGATTGGTAGAGGAATACCAACCTGAACATTCGCAATGTCATCGCCGGTTTCGTTATCGCGTGCCACACCAATTTGGGCCATTAGATTCGGTATATTTTGTGATTCCTGGCGAAAGATTTGCTCACGAGCACGACTGACTTTTGCATAGGCAGCTTGCAACTCTGGACTGTTTGTTTGTAATTGCTGATACGATTCTTCCCAAGTTAAATCTGTAGATTTATTGTTTAGAACATCACTCAATGGAGCTTCCGTTAACTCTGGCCTCCCGACCAAGCTCGCTAGTTGTTTCCTGGCAGCTTCGTGATCATATTCTGCATTCTGACGAATGATGCGAATTTCGCCGAGTTGGACTTCTGCCTGCAAAATATCTGGTCTTGCTCCTTCCCCAGAATCAAACAATTTACTAGCTATTTCAACTCCTTCTTCAGCAATCTTTTCCAATTGAAAAGAAAGTTTGACGCGTTGCTCGGCTCCGAGGGATGCAAAGAATTGTGATTGAACGTCATTACGAACCCGGTATTTTTGAGTCTCCAGTTCCCACTGAAGTTGCTGGATATCATAGTCTGCAACAGCCTGGTTGAGACTCAGTTTGTTTCCCGTAACGATTGTCTGGGAGATGTATCCCCCCTGTTTTCCAGAAGTTCCATCAGCACCGATTTCCTGTCCCTGATAACCAATTGTGGGGTTCGGATAAAGCCCAACCTGTTTTTTGATGCCTTGAGCTTTGTTGATGACAGCCAGTGCTTGTTGCAGGGTAGGATTGTTTGCCATCGCCAACTGCAATAATTCTTCGACCGTCAATGCGACTTCCGTAGTTTGTAGATCGGCATTTTTATCTGTTGCAAGTTGGTCGCCACCCACACCAGGCGCTGGTGAAATCGCATTGAAATCTGGATTGAACGTTGTTTGTATCAGTGTATCCAGATTAGCATTACTGTCAGATTTGTTAGATACCTCGGAAGTCTGAATAAATTCTGTATCATCTGATGAATCAAGGTAGCCCACTGTCTTTGCAGATATATCTTCGGCATCACTTGGGGGGACCAAGGGCGCAATATCTGTGGAACTTTGACGTTTGTTGTGTGCTTTGTATTCTTCCATCTCCAAGGTTTGTACCCCTGTAGATGGAACTGCGTACCGAGGCTTTTCATTGTGGGCACACGATACTAATAATATGCATGGCAGAGCAAAAAAAAATCTGAAAAATATCTGAATCCGTTCCATAACCGACTCCATAAATCTTGTAAGAAATCAACCAACTGGTTGAAAGATAAATTGTGCAAACGAAATAATTAATTGCACAGGAGTCTATACAAGATATTTTGCCAGTGTATCGACGATGGAAAAGGATTTAGTGAAAGTTGTGCGAGACTGCTGACTTTTGCAAGGTTGTAGGCCATACGCCACGGCGTCTCGGTTGACTGGCAAGGAGATATTTACCAAACGGAGTTCGATGTCAGTTGTATCTACTCGTGCCACATTTGCTGTGCCCGTGCAAAATGGGCATGGTGGGTGCGGGGTTTTCTTTGAAGGTGCTGGCGATTTATAAGCCTGATATTGATCTGAGCGATCATGGACACTTTGGTTGCGAACTGAGAACGTGGAATCGTCGCAGCAGGTACAAGTGGTATCTTTACTATTTACGATTTTGGCACAAATATTGGTAAGCGCACGGCATGGCATCACAGCTTGTATAAGAATTACTGTGGAAAAGCTGATGCAAATCAACTTACGTTGCCACGAAGCCATGAACAATCCTTCCTTGTGCAATTCGACAAACCACGTCCTTCTACCTTTATCGGTTTTTCGAATTGTGCAAGATAAACAAAGACTCCAGATTCACGGGATAAAGCTTTTTATAGATGCTTGCTACGCCGTAAACCCTGCATAATCGGGAATGTCAGCGCCACGACTATCGAAATGAACGGCAACTTCGAGTGGGTGTACGCGCTTGGTATCCGCTTAGAACTAACCCCTTGTTAATGCAAGAGTTTATGAGAATGGGACTTTCTGAAGAACTCCTCATCTATCTCCGCCGCAGGCCGATTCGAGAGGAGTTAACGAATCTGACTACCCGCTCCAAACGAGTTTTTGGAAAAGAATTGCTGGAGAAAATGGGAAAAAGCAGACGATCATCATTAAGGATGCAACTTTTGGGTCTTAGGATTGCTTGGTTCTACGATGACCTTGACTCGGATTCCTTACCCAAATACAATATATTTGTCAGAAATAATTAGGGATTCCTCACCAAATCTAAAAAGGCAGATCTATTTCGTAATGTTCCATTTAGCCATTATCACGCTCATCACATTCCGTGTGATACTTTGCCCACTTTTTTGTGTGGGCGAAAGTGCGATTGGTAGTGGACTTCAGGATGAGGCTGTTAGCTGTGCTTGCGCCAAATCTAACTCTGGACCATGCCACAGCAATGAGCGTCAAGCACCTGTGCCATTCGGCTGCCCTTGCGACTCGAAGTTTCCGTGCGATTCCGGTTGCGTTTGCAAAGCCGCACCCGAATTGAATGGTCGGACAGCGACCACGGACTTTGAGCTTTCACTCGACTTTGCTCCAGTTTGCATGCAAATCGTGAGTTTTTCAGAAGTTCGCGCGATTCGCCACGAGGTACATTTGCCTCGCCTTGATAACGGGCGTTCTATTCGCCTCGTTTTCGCCTCTTTGTTGCTCTAGGCCACTGCTGCCTCCGTTCGCTAGCAAAAGTAACTCCGTTTCAGTCCGTAATTGGATTGTTTGTTGAGTTAATGATTATGGCTGGCGTGCATTCCCTTGGTTAACGCTTGGATTGTGATTGCCTCCATCCTTGCTTGTCCACGTTTAGTCAGTAGGAGTCCTACGATGAGTCACTCATTTATTGATGCGCCTGTGCAAAAACCACCCAATAATCCCCCCCAGTCATGTGTTAACGGACGTGCGGTTGAGCCAGCCGAAAACGCGAAACGTGTCGGTCCGTTCTGGCGTCTTCTGTCTGTCATATTGGGTGGGATCGGACCGTTATTTGTGCTGTCTACATTCACAGTCGTGTTTTACTTTGGTCACCACTACGATTGGAAAATGCCAAAATTCGCTGAGTTAACCGGATCAGCAAAAAAGTCAGTTGCGGACTGGTGTGAAGAACACAGCGTACCAGAATCAAAATGTGTCGAATGCGATCCGACACTAATGCCAAGGGGAGCGGACTACGGATGGTGCCCCGAACATGGCGTTCACAATTGCCCGTTACATCACCCTGATGTTGCAGAACTGAAGGAAACGCCCGTTGTCCTTGCTGCTGATCTCAAGCGTGCAGCCCATGCACTTGCACTTCGTGATCGCAAGGAAAATAACAGCGAGTGCAGGGTCTATAAAACGCGAATTCAGTTTGCCTCGGTAGAATCAGTTCGCCAGGCAGGGGTCGATGTTGAACTCGTCGAACGTCAACCTATTATCGAGTCAGTGTCCGGCAGCGGTGAGATTCTTTATGACCCGACGCGATTAGCAGGACTGGCCTCACGCGTATCAGGAACGATCTGGCTCGTGCACAAAAATATTGGTGATCGGGTTCAAAAAGGAGAGTTGCTTGCGATAGTCGATGCTACTCAGGTAGGTGAAGTCAAAATACGACTACTCAAGGCACTCGCCGAAGAGCAACTACAGCAAGAGAACGTTTCGAGGTTGAGAAAAGCTCGCAATATAGTACCAGGAAAATTAGTGCTGACTGCAGAAGCCGCCTACAAAAAGGCGCGAGCAGAGGTTGTTAGCGCGGAACAGATGCTCAGAAATCTCGGCTTACCGGCGGATGTCAAAATATTGCGAGGTTTATCGGAACACGAGGCGATGAATCGTCTACGATTCTTAGGAATACCTGACTCATTCCAATCCAAGTTGAGTGCAGAAATTAGGACAGCAAACCTGCTTCCCATTTACTCGTCGATCAACGGTGTGGTTGTTGATCGTACCGTGACACCCGGCGAGGTCGTTGACCCATCACGTATTTTGTTCCGCGTGGCGGACATGAGTCAGATGTGGCTGACGCTGAATATTCCCTTAGAGCACATGGAACAACTTGCAATTGGCCAGACCGTCCGCTTCCGTGCCGACGGGAGCCGCCACGAGGTCGAAAGCAAACTCGATTGGATCAGCACCTCGACCGACCAACAAACCAGAATGGTCCAAGTTCGGGCCGTGCTGCCGAACCCGAAGGGACGGCTTCGTAATGAGACATTTGGTACTGGCGAAGTGATTCTGCGACAAGAACCAGACGCGATTGTCGTTCCAACCGGGACATCCCACTGGGAAGGCTGTTGCCAAGTCGTGTTTGTCCGTGACAAACATTACTTCGACAGCCCTGACAGTCCCAAAGTGTTCCACGTTCGCTCAGTTCGTTTAGGAGCATCAAATAATAATTACACGGAGGTGATTTCTGGAGTTCTGCCGGGAGAAGTTATCGCTACTGCTGGTAGCGACGTGCTACGAGCTCAATTACTGAAGAACAACCTAGGCGAAGGCTGCGCCTGCGTAGCGGAATAGGGAGAATAAGGATGCTTAATTGGCTCATTGATTTTTCACTACGACATCGTGCGTTTGTGATTTTGGTAACGGTGGTGTTTGCCGCTGCAGGCATATTTTCGTTACAACAACTTGATGTTGATGCGTTTCCAGATACTACACCTGTTCAGATTCAGATCAATACCATCGCTCCGGCGCTTGCATCGGAAGAAGTCGAACGGCAAATCACGTTTCCTGTCGAGCAAGCCATTAGTGGTTTACCCGGACTGGAAGAACTCCGTTCGATTTCCAAGTTCGGTCTCTCACAGGTGGTTGTCATCTTTGAGGATGGCGTGGACATCTACTTTGCGCGGCAATTGGTTAACGAACGGCTTAGCAGGGTTGAGCTTCCAGAAGGGATTCAGCGTCCCCAAATGGGACCAGTCTCGACAGGTTTAGGGGAAGTCTTTCATTATGTACTGACATATGACGGTGTTGATTTTTCAAAGGTTTCCCAACAAGAACGTATCAATCGTCTGACCGAGTTGCGGACACTACATGATTGGGTAGTGAAACCTCAGCTGCGATCCGTTCGGGGTGTCGCCGAAGTCAATAGTTGGGGTGGTTACGAAAAGCAGTACCAAGTCCGACTCGATCCTAACCTATTGATCAAACATAATTTGACATTCGAGCAAGTTGCCGAAGCCATTCAAGCGAACAATGAGAACGTCGGTGGAGGGACCATCACCGATGGTAGTGAGATGTTACTCGTTCACGGTGTTGGGCGTACTGTGAACCTCAAGGAAATCGAAAACGTTGTCATTACGGCGCGTGATGGTGTACCCATCCGTGTACGCGATGTCGCCCATGTGCAAATCGGGCATGAGATTCGACGTGGTGCAGTAACAGCCAATGGTCGTGGCGAAGCAGTACTTGGCTTGGGCTTCATGCTAATGGGAGAGAATAGTCACGAAGTGACATGGGCGTTAAAAGACAAGTTGGAACAGATCAGGGAAACGCTACCAGCCGGGGTGGCGATAAATACGGTCTATGATCGCACCGAGTTAGTCGACCACGTCATTCACACCGTACAGAAAAATCTTTTCGAGGGTGGCCTGCTGGTCATCGCAGTGTTGTTCATTTTCCTGGGAAATCTTAGAGCTGGATTGATAGTAGCTCTGGCAATCCCGCTGTCGATGCTATTCGCCTTTTCAGGGATGCTACGGTTTGGCATCGCGGCTAGCTTACTGAGTCTGGGAGCAATCGACTTTGGACTCGTGGTCGATAGTTCGGTCGTAATGATCGAGAACTGTGTGCGGCATCTTGCTTATAATCGTGACGGACGCAGCCGTTTGGAAATCATTCGCGATGCAGCAATCGAGGTTCGCAAGCCGACAATGTTCGGCGAACTGATCATCATGATTGTTTACCTACCTATTCTAACTCTGGAAGGGGTAGAGGGTAAGTTGTTTCGGCCCATGGCACTGACTGTGATCATGGCTCTTGCTGGTTCGATGGTTATGTCACTCACATTGATGCCGGTTGTGGCAAGTTTGATGTTGCCAAGGAAAATCGAAGAGAAAGAGCCGTTGTTGATTCGTTTTCTCAAACGACTCTACGCACCAGTCTTGAGGTTTACGATGCACAACAAGATCGTTGTCATCGGATCGGCTTTATGCCTGCTCGTCACGGTCTTTGGATTGATTGCTCCTAATCTGGGAACAGAGTTTGTGCCTCGGCTGTCCGAAGGTGCCGTCGTCATCAACGTAGTACGACTTGCGGGAACCAATCTCGAAGAGTCGATGCGATACAACACGCAGATGGAAAAAATACTTAAGGAAAAATTCCCTGATGAAATTGCGCAAGTCTGGAGCCGCATTGGTACAGCGGAAGTTGCAACCGATCCGATGGGAACTGAGTTAACCGACCTCTTCATAACACTGCGACCACGTGAGCAGTGGTCGCGTGCAGAGACACAGGAAGAACTAACCATTCTGATTCAGGAAGAACTGCGTGATCTCCCCGGCCCCCGGCTCGCCATGACACAGCCAATCGAAATGCGGATGAATGAGATGATTTCGGGTGTCCGTTCAGATGTTGCAGCCATCCTTTATGGGGACGATTTGGACTTGATGGTCAAGAAGGCGGCAGAGGTAGAACGCGCCCTTAAAGCCATCGATGGTGCAGCCGATGTGAAGGTCGAGCAGGTTTCGGGACAGCCGGTGCTTCAGATTCATGTCAAGCAGAACGAAATCGCTCGATATGGTATTTCCGCTCGAACAGTCATGAACCTAGTCCGGTCACTTGGTAGCAATCACGTTGGTGAGGTGTATGAAGGGCAATTACGTTTTCCGTTGATTATTCGATTGCCTGAAGCAGCACGAGCCGATCCCGAAGCGATCAGTGAAATTCTCGTTGCTACACCTTCAGGAGAGCGAATTCCGCTGTCGCGATTGGCAACAATTAAGACTGTGGAAGGTCCCAATACGATTAAGCGTGAATGGTATCAACGTCGAATTACTATTGAAGCGAACGTCCGCGGTCGTGATTTGGGTAGCTTTGTCGCAGAGGCACAGCGTGTGGTCGCTGAAAAAATTCAACTGCCCGCGGGTCGCTATCGAATTGAGTGGGGCGGACAATTTGAGAATCTGCAACGCGCCCAGATGCGGCTTTTGATTGTCGTTCCGATCGCATTACTGATGATATTCGCATTGCTCTACATGACCTATCGTAACATTATTGATTCACTGCGTGTCTTTACTGGTGTTCCATTTGCCTGGATCGGTGGTGTTATTGCCCTTTGGATTCGCGATATGCCGTTTTCCATTTCGGCTGCTGTTGGATTTATCGCGCTTTCAGGTGTGGCCGTGCTTGATGACATGCTGCTAGTGTCCACAATCCGTCAGCTACGACGGCGAGGACGTTCGCTGGATGATGCTGTCGAAGAAGCCGCGATGACAAGGCTGCGACCTATCCTGATGACGACGCTTGTTGCGAGTCTCGGATTTGTACCGATGGCATTCAGCACCGGTATGGGAGCAGAAGTGCAACGTCCGCTGGCAACCGTGGTAATCGGTGGCGTTTGTAGCGCCATGGTTATGAGCTTACTAGTACTACGAGTGCTCTACGTCGTGTTCAACCTTCCGACGGAGAGTTTTGATGATGGAGAAGACGATGATGGTCATTGTCTTGAACCAGACAAACCGACCGAACCAGAAGCTGGGTGTGTGCCCGATTCGATGTCGGTCTTACCATGATTCGGCGATGCCGAAAGGAGAATTTGATGCAGGGTAATTATTGCTTAAGCGGCCTGTTATTTGGGCTATTGGTAATGAGTGTTTTTGGATTTATTGGTTGTAGTGATAGTGCGCCATCGCAGGATAGTAAAGCCAGTTCACCGGCATCGGCCAAGGTCGATCACAGCCACGGTGGCTGGTGGTGCGTGGAGCATGGCGTCCCCGAAGGAGAGTGCGCGTTATGCGATTCGTCGCTGGTCGCAAAATTCAAGGAAGCCGGGGACTGGTGCAAAGAGCACAAGCGTCCCGAGTCCCAGTGCTTCATTTGCAGTCCAGCACGGTTCGACAAGTTCGCTGCCCGCTATGAGGCCAAGACAGGAAACAAACCGCCGCAACCGGAAGTTGAAGAGTGAGATGCAGGCAAATCTTAGACTAACTCGGTTTGGAGCCGGGCACTGCGACGTGCCGTCTACGTCTTTACGACACTCGCGGTGATCTGGCTCGTACAGCCAGACTGCATTTGCGGCTGTTCGTTTTTGAAATCCTGTAGGCAAGATGAAAATCGCCGGACACCGCAATCAAATAGACTGGTTGAAACCACGCATTCAGAGAGTAAGAGGTGATATAAGCATTCGTAACCAGAAGAATATGCATGTCCCGTAGTCGGAGTTGCTAGCCCGTGCTCTCTTTGAGATCACTTGCTAGCCAGCCATGTTTTACTCAACCGAATATTGTTCTAACCTCGTAATCCAAGGAGACAATCATGTAATCACACAAATCTACTTCAAAATCTACTACTCTTCCCTCTCGTTTCATTGGAAATTTGGAAAAAGGAATTTCATCATGTACCGTGTATATCTCTGTGTAGCACTTATGTTTGCTTTCTCTGCCTGTTTGATTAGTCAAAGCCGTGCAGCGACCCAAACAATGAAGACCACCATAACCTTGGAGGTGCTCAGTTGCGAAGGCTGCGCCAGAAACGTGGCTGCCAAGCTGTTGGAAATCCGTGGAGTTTCTAACGTCAAAACTGATCTGAAGACCAAGTCCGCCACTGTCATACCCAAGGCGGAAGCATCGCTTTCACCGCGGCAGTTATGGGAAGCGGTCGAAAAAGCGGGTAAGAAGCCAATCAAGCTTCAAGGTCCCAGCGGAACATTCACATCAAAACCTAAGATGTGAATGATTAAATTGTTGTAACTGAGTGACCGCTGAAGTCAGATAATACTGGCACCAGCGGCTTTTACAAATACGTTTCGTAACCTTTTGTAGGTAATAAAATAAAGAATTTAAGCCAAGTAGATGAAAGAATATCGTTTCCGAGTTGCTAATTTAGATTGTGAACATGACACCGCAAGGTTGAGGCGGTCTTTGGAATCTGAATTTGATATTGAAGTCCTGCAAATCCTAGCATCTTCAGGTAGCGTTCTTATTTCAGCCGACGAACAGAAATACTCACAGGATGAAGTCAAGGCGAAGCTCGACGACATTGGTTTCCCTCTGCAGAAGCAAGACGAGCAGCTTGGTCCACCTCCTGTTTGGAAAAATGCGAAAGTAGTTGTGGCGGTTGTCGCGGGTGTCCTGTTGCTGTGCGGGTGGCTACTCAGCTATCTGTCAACCGATTGGCTACCGCTAATTCTGTATTCGTCAGCCATTCTAATCGGCGGCTACCATTTCGGTTGCGAAGCAATCGAGTATCTACTCTTTGAGTGGCGCGTCGGCATAGAATTACTCATGACAAGTGCGGCTGTCTCAGCTTTTGCTCTTGGCCAACCGGCGGAAGCGGCAATGTTGGTCTTTTTGTATTCCATCAGTGAGGCGCTCGAAGGTTACGCCGAGGCAAAGACTCGCTCCGCCGTTCGCGCATTGATGGATTTGACACCCAAAACCGCCTTGCTTCTAAAAAGCGGAAATGAGCGCGAGGTGCCGGTTGAGGAATTGCAATCTGGAGATATGTTTCTCGTCCACCCTGGCCAATCCATCCCGACCGATGGCGAAATCCTCTCTGGTGCTTCCAGTCTCAACGAAGCCCCAGTCACTGGAGAGAGCGTTCCGGTCGAAAAAAAAGTGGGAGATGATGTCTACGCCGGAAGCATCAATGGAGAGGGCTCACTTGAAATCATAGCAACGAAGGCATTCGCTGAAAATACGATCTCGCGAATCATTGAAATGGTGGAGGAAGCACAGGAACGCAAAGGTGAAAGACAACGTTTCATTGAACGTTTCGGTAATTGGTACAGTCCAGCAGTATTGTTGATCGGATTCGTAATCGCGCTCTTGCCGCCTTTACTCTACGGTACTTCGTGGTCATACTGGACGATTCGTGCCACGATATTCATTGTTGCTGCGGCACCGTGCGCCTTGGTCATTTCGATCCCGGTCACACTCGTTGCAGCACTCGGAACGGCTGCTCGATATGGCGTGTTGATTAAGGGGGGAGTGTATATCGAGCGACTGGCCGCAATTCGCGTAGTTGCCTTAGACAAAACTGGCACAATCACTCTCGGTAAGCCAACAGTCACTGATTGTGTGGTGTCTGATCAGGTTGGCACACCACCTCGCGCGAAAGTCTTGGCAGTGACCGCTGGTATCGAAAGGCTAAGTCAACATCCGCTGGGAAAGGCGATCGTCGGATTTGTTCGGAATGAAGACATTCAGCCACTTTCCACTGAGAACTTTCGCTCGCTGACTGGGGCGGGAGCGTCTGCGTCCGTTGACGGAACACTCATTTACGTCGGAAAGCCACAACTATTTGAAGACGATCTGGCCATCGATCTGTCCTCACTTATGGATGTTATCACCCGACTACAAGACGAAGGGAAAACGGTTGCTGTCGTCGGCAATGATCAACAGGCTTGGGCAGCCATCGCGATGAAAGACACCGTTCGCGAGAACACTGCTCAGGCTATTGAGGAGCTCCACGATATGGGTATTTCTAAAGTGGTGATGTTGACAGGTGATAACGAGCGCACGGCGAGACAAGTTTCCCAAGAGGCTGGAGTTGATTGCTTCTATGCAAGTCTGAAACCGGATGGCAAAGTCACCAAACTTTATGAACTGTTATCAGAATATCAACACGTGGCCATGGTTGGTGATGGTGTGAACGATGCCCCGGCACTGGCGGAAGCTAGTGTTGGAATTGCGATGGGAGCAGCTGGAACGGATGTCGCGTTGGAAACAGCCGACATTGCACTGATGGCAGACGATTTGGAGAAGCTCGCCTATGCATTGAGGCTAGCGAAGCGCAATCAATCAATTGTTCGGCAAAATCTGATTCTATCTACTATTGTCATACTTGTTCTGGTCATTGGCGCGATGTCGGGTTCGTTCACGCTTCCTGTCGCTGTCTTGGGACATGAGATCAGCGAGTTCATAGTGGTTGCCAACGGTCTGAGGATGCTGCGTTTTCAAGGAACGTCGAAATGAGACACGTTTACCTTTTCTCTCTCCTTGCAGTTGCTCTTATTCAAAGCGGTTGTAGCACCCAACAAAGCGATCCTTCCCCCGAGAAGTCTGTTTTGGTTCGCGGAGTCAATCCTGTGTTGCTAACCGATGAGAACTTTGAGCGAGAAGTTCTGATGAGCAACCAGCCGGTTCTGGTTGATATGTGGGCCGAGTGGTGTCAACCTTGCATTCGGATGAAACCGACAATCCGAGAACTAGCTGATGAGCTGTCTGGACAAGCCAAAGTAGGAGAACTAAATGTCGACGAAAACCCGTTCATCACTGAAAAGTATGCCATTGATCGATATCCGATGCTGTTGATATTTGTCGATGGCGTCGAAGTCAAACGTCTGGTTGGAGAGCAATCGAAAAAAGCATTAGCCCAAGCTGTACGGACTGTAATGACAGGGCAACGCAATACGAACAATGAGAATTAGTTAATGGCACAGAAATACCGCCACAAAATTTTCAATAACACTTTGGCGCTAATGAAAGACTTTTTTGATTCATTTCTAAACGTTTCCAGAAGTACTAATCGGACTTATTTAAGACCCATCTTTTGTTGATGAAAGCAGTCTGTATGCGTGAGACGGCGGCAGTAAAGGTTTTCTATAATTCATGCTGGTTCTCGCGCCATCAAGAATCTCGAAAACATTGAATACATAGAGTTTCTTTTTGTTGAATAGAACGAGCCTTTGAGGTTTCTTTGTCCGAGGGGTATCGTTCCTGACAATCATAACGCTGCACGTCACCAGTTCGATCTCGTGTCCTCTTCAAGACTTCCTGATCGTTTCAAACTTGCTGTTGAGGCATTGTGTTTTAAATTGAGATAGTTTTATATTGTCAAATATCCAATCCTCATTTGATTTCGTTTCATTAACCCACTTTAATTCACAAACAACACGTAACGAACCTTGGACACTCTCATAAGTTAAAAATGCCCAAGGTGTTATTGTGACGTACAGAGCAGGTTTTTATGCTAATTTTAGCAATCGTTCTTCCTGTTCGGAGCGAATCATTCCTTGAGATAAAGTCAGGGTTCTTTTCGCGCATTCGGCTGCTGATAAATCATGCGTCACCATCACAATCGTACGACCTTCCTCATTGAACTGCGTCAGAAATGACATGACTTGATCTTTAGTTTCAGGATCAAGGTTGCCGGTTGGCTCATCTGCAAGGATGATTCCCGGATCATTTGCGAGCATGCGTGCTAGGGCAACGCGTTGTTGCTGACCCACACTCAATTCCGCGGGTTTATGATGCATCCGGTCTTTCAACCCAACCTTGTCGAGCAACTCTTCTGCCTTTTGTTGCTGATGCTCATGATGCTTCTTTGCCAGCAACATAGGAACTTGCACATTTTCCTTTGCTGTCAGGTAGGGAATTAAATTGAATGTTTGAAACACAAACCCAATTTTATTTTGTCGTAACTCGGCCTGCGCATTGATCGGTAAATCGTAAACGGATTCTCCATCAAGTAAGATGCGCCCCTCTGAAGGAGCCGACATGGCACCTAAGATAGAAAGCAGTGTGGTTTTTCCACTGCCGCTTGGACCAATAATCGCGACAAAATCTCCCTTCGGAATTTCCAAATTCGTGGCATCCAAGGCCACCACTTCGTCCTGTTTATTTCGATACACTTTTCGAACAGATTCAAATTGTAACATGGAATTATACATCCTTGAAGCAGAGACAGGGGTCGAGATTCGCCGCTTGACGGGCGGGGAAATAACTGGCAACGAGTGTGACCAAAACAGCCGTTCCTGATGCCAGCAAGGCTAAGCTGGGAATGGGCAGAACCGAAACGTCTGCAAAGTAAGGTCCGAGGAACACAGCGAGCACACTTCCCACAATGTATCCTGAAATTCCGCCTGCCAAACCAAGCAGAACCGCTTTCGCCAAAAAGAGCTGTGTTACAAATCGGGGAGTTGCGCCCAATGCCATCAGAGTGCCAATTTCTCGACGTCGTTCGATGACGTTGGCAAAACTTGCGCTGGCCATACTCGCACCACCAATGGCAACCAGAATCGCCAGGAACAGATACGATAGGTTTGTCATCATCCGGTTAATCGAAATCTGTGTCTCGACCACGTTTGCGATGGTAACGATCTTCGTATCTGGCAAAATGGTTTGCATATCAGCAACCAGACCATTGGCTACATCTTCGCAACAGCCTACTACTTCAATGATATTGACAACTTCTCCAGATTTTGTGAGCCGTTGCACTGTATGCAGGTGTGCAAAGATGCGCCCATCATCGACTGTTCCAGTCGCAGGCAGTGTTGTCAAAACAGAAAATTGTTCCCCCAGAAGTTCTAGCGAATCACCGGGGGCCAAACTATTCGCGGCCGCATAGTCTGCTCCAAGGATTACTTCGTTTTCATTCAATTCCTGGAGTGCACGTCGTTCCGCCAATGCTTCTGGAGCGTCCGCTTTTGTATCGGCAACATTGATTTTTGCTTTGCAACCGGCATGTTTCTTGAAAAGCATGCCACCCTGCCATGAAGTCATTTTCTGAATTTCCGCCTGGGGGAGAATTCCCGTCAGTATGACATTGCGGCCATCAATAATTGTCGGAACGCACAGCTTTGGAGAAATCGCTTCGACACCTGTCAAACCGGAGAGTGCTAACTCAGCCACATGCTCTTCTGGAATGGTTTCCGAATGCATGTCTGCTGCATAGTAATCTTGCAACGTGACTCCCTTGGGCAGAATGAGCACGTTGGCGCCGAGCTTATCGAGCTTTCCGGCGACTTCTTTTTCTGAGAAAATTGTTACGTTGCGAATGGCCACCAAAGCGGTCACACTCAAAACGATTGCCAACAGGCTGGCAATCATAGCGGTCGGACGTTCCCGCAGTTCCTTCCATATTATCGTTCTCATAGTCATGAGACAATCCTTTGTATCAGGTGTGATTTGTTATTTACGGTGTTCTATTCTTTGCAGTGTTTACATCCATCAACGCCACAACTTTTTCCCGCCTTCTTTAATTCAGCGATCAATTGTTGCTGAGTCACGTTCCCGTTGAACCTACCTACCATCACTCCAGGAGGCGCCATAAACACAACTGTGGTGTTATTATCCTGTTGTGGAACTCCTAACTCTTTCAAAAACGAAGCTTCTCTCGACTCTAGTGAAGAGACTGAGACCACTTCGACGACATCACGATAACAGGGGATCGATTTGAAATTCTTCACACCCTTCGGCGTTTCGGATTTCACGGCAGGATTCACGCACAATAGAACCATTTTTCGACTCTGTAATGTCAGCATGCAACGTGACTTTGCTGGTGAGACGAACGACTGATCGATATAGTCGGCGTTAATATTTTTCACAAAAGATCCAGTGATCGCCCCGTTTGGAGCAATCGCGAGCGTCAAAGGCATTGGTGCCCGCGAAACGCCATATTCTTTGACAAGGTTTTGCTCTTCAGGATCGTTGGTGTTGACTGCGACGAAAGTGGTCTTATTTTTTTTGTCCGACAAATTTTGCTGAAGAGTGTTCCACATCGCCTTGGTGGCATCATCCTGGTTTTTCCAGAACATGATAAACGTATATTTATTCTGCTTCGACGCAGCGGCTCGGGAAGTTTCCACCTTGCTGAGCGTGGCAACCCTGGTGATTTCCTGGGCTTTGCTGACTGTGACAAAGGAAGTGGCAATGGCACACGCAATTAAAAGTGGAAATCCATTTCGCTTGAACGAAACGCTTTCAGAAAGTTTTGACATGAGATCGTACTCCTTGTTCTGTATTACTAAATTGTATTTTTTTCAATGTGCTATTTTGGGAGCGCAACACAAAATGTGCCTCTGCACAATAATGACGTTAGAATCAGACTATTCCCCCCCATACTTCGTACGTTCGAAGTACGAATCTGTGACACAGGCTCTTTGTCGCAATCCTTATACCAATGTATGAACTCTGTGGCGAAAAGAAGTGTCTCTACACAATGAGGTAAGGTCCGAGGCAAGCGTGCCCGAGGAAGAAGATCTATATGCGCAACGGTGCTGTGATAAACACACTGGAAGAAGAAACGTTGCTCTTTTTAGCAACCGTATTTTGCACAGATTGACAATAGACATCTAGTGTCGCGCTCAAAGGTGTTGTGATTCCACGCAAGTGAATTGATGAGGCCGTTTGAGCATAAACCACATCTGTCACATGACATACACAAGGACAATCATGTTGAGGATCGTGCTGTTGTGACTGATGTTGTTCCTGAGTGTGACAAAAATGGGTGCAACAGGCGGGAGTCGAAAGACTTTTCTCAGACTCGCTATTTTCACACTGCCCCACAGCGGCGATTCCTTGTCCCCAACAGACGGGGCATGGTTGCAATAACAAGGCAATTAAAAACAGGCGAATCAGTTTCATCCGAATCTCAAACTCAAATTATTTTAGAACAACTTGCGGTTTGTCCTGGTTAGTTTCCGTTGAATATTCACCAGAAAGTGTGATCAATGTGACCACGTAAATTCAAAAACGAATCAAAATGGTCTTCCTTTATATCGTCATGTCGACTTCAACGGCTTTACAGCAACTCGGTATTTGAGGTGATCATTTTTTGTGAATCACTTCGTCTGTCTGCGTGCTGGTCTCGTCCAACATTACAGGTTTTACCTCGCACAACCACTATTTCGACGCCCACATTTCCCATGCTCCCCAAACTGCAGGGATATGGGGAACTAGCAAGAATCAGGACTATCATTTCCAGTATTCCTTTAGATGACTTAGGTACGTCAAAACTTTTCTGAGTCGGATACCACCAAGGCGTTGGTGGAGTCGGTAATTGTGGACAAGCACTGAGCGGTCAGTAGTGGCTGCCCCTGCGAGGGCAAGAATATCAAACTTCCTACGCAGTTTCCTACTGATTATCGCATCATCAAACGGGACAACGAGCTCCGTTGGTTAGACATTAAAATCGCATTTTTTGGATGCCCTGGCTAGATGACAGTACCAGATTACGCTAGAAATCGTTGCCATTGCCCTAATCTTGTTCACACTTTTGCAAATTATCTTGATTAAACCGTGATTGCTGAGAACGGAGTCACTTCAGCAAGTCTGAATTCGCAAAAAGGCATGAGTTTTCAGGGCGCGTGCGACGTCCGTCTAACTCTTCATTTTCGCGGATAGCTAGAAATTCAGTATCTCATCCCTTTAATCTACACGTACAGATTATGATCTTACTGCAAGCGAAATCAAAATACTTTAATTCATCAGTAGCGATGAAAACCGGACTCAATTAGAACGTTGAAGTTCCCCAGAAATAGTGAATCGTTAAATCAAAGTAAGCCTGACAATTAATTAATGGGCTCAAATCGTAAGAATATAGCATTTTCAATACTTACCCCGCCGACCAACAATGCTCTAAGTAAACGATGTATAAGGACTTGCTGCCCCACTTCTCAATAAAGGTTAAGAGCCGGTTCTCTTCAGAGAACGCGAATTAAACTTTAATGAGAAAATCCCCACTTCACCCAAATCGTTAAAGTCAAAAACCAAGGTTTCTCGAAATAGTTATCCTGTGCAATGTAACATTGCTTAACTGCCTCAGGGTTGTCGGACCGACGCTAGTTTTAGACAGGCAGTGGGCATGCTGCGTGATCCTGATAGAGAGGAGAGGGTCAACATCCGCTGTCATGTCGGTCTTCCCTGAATAATTTTAACCGTTTTCACTAGTTCATATATAGTCAATTGATAATAGACAGAAACCCTGATAGATTTAGACAGAATCAAATTCTGTCTATCAATAGTTATGCCCAAAAGCTCTAGCATCCATGCATAAGTTCTATTCGACCAAATACATCTTCGGATTCGGATCCGCCATCATTGTTGTTGGTGCTGATGAGCAACAGGACCCCCATCGATACCGCGCTGAAGCATTCGTCGGATTTCCAAAAACTGTTCACCCTCCGCGAGTCGCTTTTGACCGTATCACGTACAAGACTCCAGATGAACAAATTGATCCGCTGGAGGATCTGACCACTGATGTCATGGGTATGTTCGATGAGGGCCTTTACTTGGCCGAAAAGCTGGTTGGGCATTTTCAAGAATGCGCATGCCGCAAATCGCGTGACAGCTCATGGCTCGACGAAATACTATTCAACGAACTGGACGAACGCGACATTCGGAAAGCATGGGTACATGGCTACTACCACGAGACCTTCAAAACAATTGCCAAGCAATGCCAGACTGAATCGCTGAAGTCAGCATTCGCAGAACTCAAGAAGTACCCACTCTTTCTCCGTGGTGGGGCATAACAAACAGTTGGACACGGAGCCGCGACCGTGCAGGTTCTGAATTCAATGTCTTTCGCCCCAGCGCCGGTTCCCGCGAACGTTATGCTCGTCCGGTCGCCAATACCGACTGTAATTGGCGTCAACTCCAACACGCAGAAGTTAGTCAAACTTCTGTGGTGAAGTAGAGTCTCCAACTCGCGTCGGTGTTAAAGATCGAAGTAAAATAAGTTTGCGAATCGTCGTCTTCGAAACCCTGACTTGAGTTCTCGGACGAGCCAAATATCGACCCATTTCGCGAAATGGCATTGATCGAATAGTACTTGAGGTTAGTGCATCGGCCGCGAGCGTTTCGTTCGATATCGAACGCTACTCAGATCGAAGACAAGATCAATTTTCCGCGAAACTCGTCGTTTGCCGTACAGCAAACAAAAACGAACGGGCGTGAAACTATGAAGGAAGCCTACTCAGGTATGATTGCGGGATATACCACAAACCGTACCACGGATCAAGATCAATCACCCGTTGAACCGTTTATTTCAAACAGGTTTTTTCAACACGCCCGGTGGTGTAATCGGATTCACAAGAAAAATATTTGTAGATGATGGCTAAGCAATAAAATCTCTGATTTTGAAAAGTCAGTGTCGTGATCATTAAAATGATGACCTGGGAAATGATATTCGCTTACTATTTCTGAATCCCGAACTTCCCAAGACAAAAAACCATTCCAAAGTAAAGAGTAATCATTAACACAGTTGAAATACTGAAACTGGTACCGAAGCCCATTCCTTTCTTAAGCAAATAAGGCAGCATGAGAAAAAAAGATAATGACGGTAGGACTAGCCAGAATACACTTTTTGAAAGTTCCGAAACCTTCTCAGTACTCCCTGTGTCGATATATAACCAGATCATTCCAAGAAAAGAGACCAGTGGCAACGAAGCGAGAATTCCACCCCAAAGCGAGCTACGCTTGGATACTTCCGATACAGAAACTACCAAACCGGCAGTGAGCAGGATTTTAAGAACATAGTACATTATCTGCTTCCATCGTATTTAGAGAATTTATGCACTCGACTGTATCCAAAGGTCACCGCTACCGCGTTACCGGAGGCGGCGACCTTAATGGAAACCATCATTATCACCAGACTGTTTATTCTTTGAACTCTCCTTGAGAGGGCTTGCCATCGACCTCACCAAGAACAGTGCCCTCAAAGTCGGCAACATTACCGATGCCAGGATCAGTCCCTACGAATTTCGTCGCCTTCCCGTCGGTTTCATCCTGGGGTACCAGCTTGACTGTCATGGGGGGGACAACTTTTCCATCTTCTGTCTTTGTCTCTTTTGTGGTGAGCGTGAGATCTTTTGCTGTAACCGCTACTGGTGTTTTCTCGTCGTTACCAATAAAAAGGATCATGCATTGATTCTTGGGATGATCCACTGTGAATTCGGCGTGATATTTTCCCAAATCAAACACTACCCCGCCATTTGGTCCTGAACCGTGTGCATGTTCTTCTTTGCTGGCAACGTCATTCTTTTTTTCAAGCTGCTGTGCAGTTTCAGATTTTGGAGCATCTGTAGTGCTTTTGTCTGTGCATCCCGTAACGATGAGAGCTGCCAACAGTAAGCCTAGCGATTTTGTGTACATCATTTCGTTTTCCTTTGCATCATAGAAATAGTTAAAGCGTATTACATTCTTATACAGATCGTAGAAGTTCTTCATCAGAGCTTTTACTACGGACCAGTCGTTCGGCATCCTTCCCCGAGAATTTCCAGAATAATCCAGGATGAATAAAAAATTCACAAAACGTTGAGGTTACCAGACCTCCCAGGATCACAGTGGCGACAGGGTATAAAATTTCTAACCCCGGTTTATTACCACCCACCACAAGGGGAATCAAAGCAATACCCGCAGTCAATGCGGTCATGAGGACCGGAGCAAGCCTTTCCAAACTTCCCCGCAGTACCATTTTTTGACTAAACGTTTCCCCTTCTTCATCCATTAAATGAAAGTAGTGTGTCACTAACAGGATGCCGTTTCGTACCGAAATTCCTCCCAGCGAAACGAATCCTACCATGCTTGCCACGGTAAGAGTCTGATTAGTTAAGACCAGCGCGAAAACACCCCCAATGAAAGCAGTCGGGATGGCGTTCAGAATTTGAAACGTGATCCGTGCTGACGGATAAAGCATCATGAGAACAATAAAAATCCCAGCGATTGAGACTGCCGCCAGTATTGTAATCAGAAACGTAGCAGACCGTTGTGCTTCAAATTGCCCCCCAAACTCAACAAAGTAACCGGTTGGAAGTGCGACCTGATCACGTACTCGATTTTCAATCTCAACAGCTGCACTGGCAAGGTCACGCCCTGAAACATTACAGCGTATCGTTTGCCTTCGCCTGACGTTTTCCCGGTTGATCAAATTTGGTCCACTGGCTGAATCTGGGAAGTCGGCGACTTCTCGCAAACGAATCTGCCCCCGTCCATCAGGAAGATCAAGACGTAACTCTCCTAGATTATAGGGGTCCGAACGATGTGGTTCGTTTAGTTTAATCACAAGATCAAAACGCCTCTGACCATCCAATACTTGCGATACTGCTTCCCCTTTTAATGCAGTCTGTACGAAGTCGGCTACGTATTCCCGGCTTAGTCCAAAGAACGCCAGTTCATCCGGTTTCAGGACAACATGTAATTCGTCTACCCGTTGCTGCGGGTCGATGATGGGAGGGGTCACACCTGGCACATCGACGATCGCGTCGCGGACCTCACCTGCCAACTCCCGTAGTTTGTCCAGATCGTCTCCATAAAGCTTTATGCCAATCTGGGCTTTGACACCTGAAAGCATATGGCTAATCAAATGTGACAGCGGTTGTTCAGCTTCAATCCCAACTCCTGGTACATTTGAACGCAAATCAGAAAGTAGCGTGTCCAGAAACTTATCCCGACCATGGTCTGAGTCTGGATTCATCGTCAGAATGTATTCACCAACGTTGACTGGCTGAGCATGCTCATCCAGTTCTGCTCGACCGGTCCTGCGAAAAAAGTGCAACACAGGACCATTCGGATTTTCTTCAGACTTCTGCATTTTTACAAGTTGCGAATCAATCAACGTGGATGCTTCATTTGATGCTTTCAGTGATGATCCGCCAGGTAAAGACACATTGATTTGTACGCTTCCCTCATCAAATTTGGGGAGGAAGTCAGCTCCCAGCTTTGACAATTCCCAGACACTGTAGCCAACCAGTGCCCAGGTCAAAACCAATAAGATTCCTGCTCGTCGCATACTGAATTGAATCAGGAAACTCGCTCCCCATTTTAAAATCCGTAGTAAACGTCCATCCTGATGAGTATGAGTTGCCTTTGCTTGCGGCAGGAGATAGTAAGAGAGAACTGGTGTGACCGTCAGTGAGACCAGTAACGAAGCCAGGATGGAAACGATATAGGCCAATCCCAATGGGATAAACAGACGACCTTCCACGCCGGACAAAGCAAACAGAGGCATAAAGGCCAGGACAACGACTGCTGTACCAAAAATGATTGCTGAACGAATTTCCCTACTTGCCTCATACACAACCACAATGGCAGGTTGAGGATTTGGACTCGTATTGTTTTCGCCTAAGCGTCGAAAGATATTTTCCACGTCTACAATGGCATCATCAACCAATTCGCCGATAGCAACTGCAATTCCCCCCAATGTCATTACGTTGATTGATAATTCTGTTCCAGACATGACCCCTACCATCCGGAATACCAGAGTTGTGATCACCAACGACAATGGAATGGCTGTCAACGTGATGAATGTCGTGCGAAAGTTCAGGAGAAACAAGAATAACACGATCACAACAAGAACAGCTCCAATGACAAGTGCTTCTTCGACGTAGTAAATCCCTCGGTCAATAAAGCTCTTGAGCTGGAATAGGCTGGTATTGATTACAATATCGGCAGGCAGCGTTGATTCTGCGTCACTCAGTGCCGCCATAACGTCGTCGGTCAGTTTTCTAGTATCAGCATGCGGCTGTTTGACAATTGTAATAACAACCCCTGCATGTCCATCAATACTGGAGTCACCTCGTTTGGGAGCAGGACCTGCCACGATTTGTGCCACCTGATACAATAGTACGGCACGGTCTCCATTCATTTTTACTGGGGCTTTTCGTAGTTCTTCCAGGACATTGTTCGTCAGAGCACCAAGACGACCAATCACCCGCACGGAACGTTCTGTTTGACCACCGATGATAAACCCGCCACTAGCATTCAGGTTATTAGACTGAACAGCCGCCTCGACCTCCTGAAGTGAAACGTTATATTCTTGTAACTTGATGGGATCAACCAAAACCTGATACTGCTTCTCATCCCCCCCCATGACAATGATCTCTGCAATGCCGGTCAGCTTCAGCAATCGTGGTCTGATTAACCAGTCCGCAGTGGTACGCAAATCCATTCGTTCTTCCAGGGGAGTCGGGAAGATTACGTGATAGGACTGTTTATTCCAGACAAACGTCACATCACGCCCGGCCCTTGTCGCATCCCATTTAGGATTCTCGACTTCAACCTTCTGCCATAAGTTGAGATCGTTTCGATTCACCGGATTCCATACGGTCAGTTCAGGCGTTCCCTCATTTTCAGTGCGTTCTGCCAGTAATCCCGTCTGCCCAACCGCAGTCAACTTTCCACCTTGTGGTCCCTTTCTGCGATGAATTCCAACATGCAGAATCTGCCCCATAATGGATGCCTGAGGAGTCATAATCGGACGGATGCCTGGTGGCATCGGGACATTCGCCAGTCGCTCTGACACAATCTGTCGAGCGTACCGAGGCTCCGTCTTCCAACTGAACTCGATATAGATGACATTCATGCCCTGACTGGATTGACTGCGAACATCTTCGACTCCGTTGGCTCCCAGAATCGCTGTTTCTATTGGATAAGTAACCAGCGTTTCGACCTCTTCGGACGACATGCCAGGGCACTCTGTCAGAATCACGACCCGAGGTCGATCAAGGTCTGGGAATACATCAATCGGTAACGTTGTCGTTAAATAACCCCCATAAGCCAAAACAACGACACAGGCGGCAAGTACCAGCGTTCGATGGGTCAGTGAGAGTCGGATGATAGAATTGAGCACGGTATTCCCCTAATTTCCTTCGTCTTCGTTCTTATGGAGACTGCCATCGGCGTGAATGTGGTAGCCTTCAGGCAAGTCATCTCCTGATGAGGACTTCAACATGCGATTCAACTGTTCGGCAGAACTCTGTACTACAAATGAACCAGGCATGAGCGATCCATCATTCGCAATGACGGTATAGCGTCGGTCTCGTTCCAGGACTCGAACCGCCTTGCGTTGAAACGTATTGACGTTCTGGGTAAAAACAAATGCTTCAGCTCCATCGCGGGCAACGGCATCCGTGGGAAGTACGAACACGTTTTCGAGCTTTTCAACCCGGATCAAGATGCGGACTTTATGACCTGGACGAAACCGCCAGAGTACCTGGGTCATTCCAGCTTGTTTCACAACTCTAGATTGATTCTCTAACGCCATACGGAAAGCAAAGGTACGATTAACCGGATCAATGACATTTGCCAGATGTTGAATCCGAAAAACCTGATTAACGGGGGGCCAGTCCGCTAGCGAGTTTTCCTGAAAGTCCACTTCAACTGGCCAACCGGCTTTGACACTTTGTTCAAGAAGTTGTGTTTCGTCTCGAAATGCCCGACCTTCTATTGCCAGCAATTGATGATTTGCCAGCAAACACAACATTTGACCGGTTCTGACCTGTTGTCCTAGATCTATTTTGCATTCCTGAATTTCAAAGGAGGGGGGAGAGTCCAGTTTTACTTCCTTACCTGTCGCCTGCAGCGCGACAGAGGTGCCCAATGGTTGGGATTCGCTATTTTGAGTGGGAACGAAAATATTCAGTTCTTTGACGAAATTACCTGCAGCTACTTCGTTCAACTGATTCAGTGTAAAACTCCGACTGAGCAGTTCCTGACGATATCCCTTGATTGCCACTTTCAATCGTGTGATTTCACTGGCGACTTCAATGATCCGTGCACCGGGGACTGCTCCTCCTGAAGATTCCAGTCGTTTCTTTTTTGTCTCAGCGAGTTTGATGTCTTGCGTATCTTTAAACAGTTTCGACTGGGTCTGCTGCAAAGTCTCGCTAAGAATGCGAATCGTATAAAGCACATCCCCGGGGCGGACTGTGTCACCTGGAAAGTAATTCATTTTGTCGACCACACCGTCGACTGGAGAAATGATTCCTCGATCACTGCGCCCTGGCCGATCAACAACCATTCCCGGGACCTGTAGCGTTTTCCAATAGGTCTCTGGTTGTATTGATTTGACTTTTAAACCCAGATTGGCAATGGCCTGGTCTGATAGAATGATCTGTTCGGAGGCTGCACTTTCCTTATCGCCTGCTTTTGTAGTTGTGGCAGGAGGGTTATCCGATCCGGTAGTCTTGTTCTGTTGTAAAAGAGGCAACCAACTATCACGCATGAAATATCCGGTAGCAATTAATATTGCAACGATCCCGATTGCCAGAATGGGTTTCATTATTTGAAGACATTTCTTCATGATTGTTCCTTTTCAGGTATGGGAGGGACAGGAGCTAAAGGCCACTGGTCTTCAAGCATCAGCCCTGCAATTTCGCTGGCAGCCAACCACATTTCACTCATTGAACGGATCAATTCCAGGTTGGATTCAGCGACAGTTCGTTGTGCTTCCAGAACTCGTAAGTACTCAAACTGTCCTCCCTGATACGCTAGCATTGAAAGATCATAGGTCCGCTGCGCTTTAGGGATGATTGAAGTTTTGTATCGCTCAGACCGCTCATGTGCTGAAGCGTAGGTTGAATAAGCGGTAGCGAGTTGATTAATCAGCTCATTTTGTACTCGCTCCGTTTGATTCATTGCCGCGTTGATATTTGTTTCTGCAGCAAAGATATTTCCCTGATTTTTGTTCCAAAGTGGTAGAGGGACACTAAAACCGATATCCCAGTCATCTGACCGATTCTGGCTCTGATGAGTGTACCCTGTGCCAACGGTAATATTAGGAATGGGTTCAACTTTGGCTCGTTGTAAGACGAGTTGAGCGTGTTCAACACCAATTTGTGCAGACCTGATTTCAGGATGGATACTGAGCACATAAGAGCTCACTTGATCCAAGTCATATTCTGGCAGAGCAGAATCCAGATCACCTGAAAGTCGCTTAATAGGCATATCTTGAATGCCAACACTGGCAGCCAGTTTCCGATACGCTCCCGGCAACGCTTTTCTTGTCGCATCCAAGTCTGCACGGTAACGTTCCAAATCAACTTCCAGTTGTATGACATCGAGTTCGGCTGCTTCTTTCGCTTTGAGCAGGGCATTCGAGTTATTAACCGACTGCTGTGCAAGCTGTACCAAGTGTGTGAGGATGTCCGAACGTTTTTGCAGTGTTAATGCTTCGAAGTAAGCTTGTCGCACTTTAGTAAAAACCTGATAGCGTTCCGTCATCAATTTGAGTGAGGACTGATCCACTCTTTTAAGAGCGGCAGCTTGATCCAGGCCAAGTTTGTTGGCTGTAACAAACTCCTGTCCCGCATACGCCGTCCAGATCCCCCCCGGTCCAGTTCGGTCGCTGAGCTCGTTACCTGTCACGCTTACAGTCGGGTTTGGATATAATCCAGCCTGGATAGCCCGGCCTCGAGCTGTTTCGATTGCCCAGGAGACCTCTGCCAGACGAGGGTTACTATCAAGGGTCAGATCAATCAACTCTGGGAGACCAAGTGTTTGTGTTTCCTCTGATTTGCTGATCCGAGATGATTTGTCTGTGAGCTCAATTTGTACTAATTCATTGTTTGGGTTCTGCAAATCAGAGCTGATATACCTGACCTGATGAATGGTTGCTTCCTGGGGATTTTCCCGCTTGGAAGTTGTATCAGAAATCATTGCATTACCAGTCGAATGTGAGGGACTGGCACAACTTTCCGTGAACAGGCCAATTCCAATTAGAACCGCAGTAAATAACGGGCGCATAAAGACCTCCTTCGCATCATGCGAAGAATAGAAAAAATGAAAAGAGAGATAGACCGACCACAAACAAAGGGTCGAATCGATAGAATTCTTCGTGAATCATTCAGGATTTAACCCGATATGAAACGCGAATTATGTCGACGCCAAAAGCAGAACGTATCATCCTGTATTTGAGATACTGTCTGCGAAGAGTTCTATGCTTATATTAAATAAGCATTGTGGCGGACAAAGAGGGGGGAATCAGAATCAGGAGGCGCGCAGCCATACAAGCCCCAAACAGGTTCAGGAGGCTGCAGAGAGTCAGAAGGTAAATCAGATCCCATGCTGTCCCATTGAAACAGGACTTTAATTGCCGTCTTAATTGTAGAACGCGAGCCTAAGATTACATCGTTACTGCTGAGATACAATGCGGATGAATCATGATCAAACGGAGATTCCAATTGCGAGGAATTCTGATTTTCACGATCCGAATGATGGGCATCGTGATGGTTGTGTTTATCCAACCCATGGTGATGAGTGTGGCTGTGAGCGTCATCGATAGTAGATTGATTCAGGTGAATATGCGCGCGTAAATCATGTCCCGCAGGCTGGTTACCTCCGTGAGAATGGCCGAAGGCAACTGACTGAGTCAGCAGCATCCACGGCATCAGGATTAGGGAGCACATTCTTCTATTCATACTCATCTTTTCGGTAGAAAAGCCAATAATGTTGAAGTTATTCTAACGCTCGGAAAGCTAATGTCCAGACACTCTTTTTAAAACCACCTGACTTACCCATTTTGATTAACACTGTTCAATTTCATATACATTGGCAAAAAAGTCATTGCCAACAAGTACATGACGACAACAACATCCAGCTAGGTTTTGCTGATCTTTAAGATTATCTGAGTTTTAATTCGCTTTGATGTGTGACTCTATCGCTCTTGGTTTGCCTGAGACATAGATGAAATATACATGGCAACTATTCTTGAAACCAGGATAGCAAAACAGAACTGGCCAAATACAGCTTGCAGGTAACAGTTTGTTTGAGCTGGCCCGGATAAATTACAATGTTGCCGGGCGATCATTTCTTCAAAGTGATCGAAAAGGGAAATTAAAGCCAATTTTTACAATTTCAAAGGAAGTCGTGAAGAAATGGGCATCTTCACACATCCAATACAAGCAATAGAGTTCAATTTAATGTTTCAATTATTTTTTGAGAGAAGACCATGAAACACACACATGTTACATTAACAGGAGTATGTTTAGCCTTCGTTGCGATGGTGATGTTGTCAAATGATTTGTCGGCATTTACTCAGCATAGATCACGCAAATATATGGGAAAGCCTCACTATGGGTCGAGCAATCAACGTGCGTCTCGCAGCATGAGTCACGCCAGGGATTATTCTCGCGACCTCTATTACTATGCTCGTGACGCTCACATCATTGACCCGAAAATAGCAAAGTCAGAATCCACGGAACTCGGCCGGAATATCGAAGCTACGAAGAAGGAACTCGCCACCATCCGCAAAGAGTACGCAGGAGATAAAGAAGTCTTGGCGAGCTTAAAGTTAATTGAAGACCATCTAAAGAATGCTACTACGCAACACAAGACGCTACACACCGAATGCCAGATGGACACGTTCGACGGAAATGCTGGGATGAAATGCTGCAGTGACATCACCAAAGAGTTGGAAAAAGCGATGGCCGAGCATGCAGCACTGATGCGTAAACTCGAAATCAAGGAACTGGCCAAAAGTAAGAAGGAGACCACGCCCAAAAAGTAGGAGTTTTTTATCTCTCCCACAGGACTGGCCATTCTAAGTGACAAAAAAGGAGAGCATTATTTCGCATTTTGACAATTTGTATATCTGCAAACGAGAGGCGATTCACCAAGGAAGCTGATGTCGTTCCTGAGTGCATTTAAATCTAGACGGATGAGAAACTCAAAATATCATAGATTTCTGCTTGTCATTATCAAGGCAAGGTAGCTCTCTCCAGAGACTGCTGTTAATGGCCGAAGAGGAAATGACTTAGAAAGCAACCATCCTCAATACTCGCGACAGCAAGATCTCTCTGGCCTTAAAGCGGATTGATGGGGAATACAAACATGATGCTGCTAAAGACACCATGATCAACACAAAGGCTAAGCTCGAAAACCAGAATAAAGTAAGAGGTTTCCGTCTAGATTCTCAGTTAAAAATCAGTTGAACGAGGAGTGTTATAATGAACAATGCCACAAGGATCAAGAATTTTCAAATTGTTTTGATTTTGGTCGCAGTCCTTTTCTTATTGAGTTTAGTCAGTTTGAAGACAGTCAGCGCACAAAGTTCGACAGCGAAAGATAGTCCTCACACGAATCACACTTCAGGCAAGTCAACCACCGGTGACCAATCGTTAGCCGCACAATTCCGAGACTTACAAACCAAAGTGGCGAAACTCGAAATGGCGTTACAGCAAAAGCACGATGGCAAAATGGGCTCCAGAATGAAAAGCAATCCGATGAAGGGCATGATGGGTAAAGGTATGGGGAAAAAAAGTGGCATGGGCATGGCATCGATGTCCGGGCAGCGAATGTCTGGAATAGGGATGATGAGTAATAGAGGAATGTCGGGTATGGCGATGATGGGACAGATGAAAGGCATG
>TARA_R110000868_G_scaffold410649_1_pt1 | contig 32897 bp, 29 predicted proteins | sample TARA_R110000868 | Tara Oceans TARA_R110000868 (sample SAMEA4397489) | marine metagenome | biome: Polar Biome; feature: [SRF] surface water layer (ENVO:00010504); material: water (ENVO:00002006), including particulate matter (ENVO:01000060) such as... | depth 5 m | reverse complement strand
GGCAACACTCGCGCAGAGCCGTGCAGGATTAAATAGATGCCCCCTATCGCTTACACCAATGACTGCAATTGCTACAAACCATGGGTCTGGCAGCAGCCTCTGCTCGCCTCTATATTGCATCATGACCCGCGTCATTGTTGCGAGGCACTCGGACTGGCTCATCCTCCCGACCGGATAACCATCCAGCAAACCCATGATTGCCATAGCTATAAACCATTTATATGGATACCTCTAGCCTCCTTAGACTGACATTTATCGTCTCGGCCCCTGCGAGTGACATACCGCCCGGCTGCTGACGTCAAGAATAATGACAACAAGGTAATGCCCATGAACATCACTGGCCTAGATAGCCTGGTGTTTGGCGTCGACGATGTCGAAGCCTGCAACCAGTACCTGACCGACTACGGTCTTAGCCCCAAAGACGTGTCTGCCGCTGGCGGCACCTTCGAAGCGCTCGACGGCACCTCTGTGGTAATTCGCCACAAGGACGATCCGTCATTGCCACCGGCTCTGCCGACCGGCTCAATGCTGCGCAAAACGATCCACGGCGTGGCCGACCAGGCCACTCTGAGTGCCATTGCCGAAGAATTGGGCAAGGATCGCGACGTCCGTCATCTCGACGATGGCTCCATTGAAGCCGAAGACGATATGGGTTTTACCCTCGGCTTCCAGCTATCAATACGCCAGCCGATCAGTATTCCGGCCGAAAAAATCAACGCCCCTGGTGACGAACCGGGCCGTCCGGTCAATGCGATCGGGGCTGACGAGTCGGTAGAAATCAAGCTGCGTTCATTGTCGCACGTGGTGTACTTCGTCCCGGATAGCAAAAAAGCCGAGAAGTTTTACATCGAACGACTGGGTTTTCGCGTTGCCGACCGCTTTACCAACCTGGGGCCATTCCTGCGCCCACAAGGCACCCTCGATCACCACACCCTGTTTTTGGTGAATACCCCACCGGAGATGCAAGGTGTAGAACACTTCACCTTCCACCTGGGCGGCCCGAACGAATTACTGCTGGCAGGCAAACGCTTCCAGGACAAAGGCTATGAGTCCTTCTGGGGCCCAGGCCGCCACATCTACGGCTCCAACTGGTTTTGGTACTTCAATAGTCCAATGGGCGTTCATGTTGAATACGACGCCGATATGGATCTCCATGACGACAGCTGGACAGCTCGGGAAATCGACGCCAGTGCCGATGCCTCGCAGATATTCAACTTCACTCTGGTCGATAAGTGGATGCCCGGCGGCGACCCACACTGATCTCCAGGGCGATGAGTAACTGGATAAAGCTAGGCCATCTCAACGACATTGACGATGGCTGTGCTCGGGGATTTGACCCGCACCAGCTTGGACGAGACAGCCTGTTTGTATTACGCAAAGGCGACCGATTGCTGGGCTATCGAAATGCCTGCCCTCACCGGGGCTATGAAGGCACCTCGATGGCCTGGCGCAAGGATCGGTTTCTCAACAAGGCAGGCACTCGCATTATTTGCGGTGCCCACGGTGCACAGTTTGATACTGAAACCGGCGAGTGTCTGATTGGACCTTGCCCTGGGCAGTCGCTGGAAAAAGTTATCCTGCGACTGACTGAAACAGGTGAGCTGTATTTGCAGCAAACTCCGGACAACGAACAAGAACAATACTGAGGGATTCACCATGACCCTGCCCGCACAGAAGATTCTGATTATCGGTGGCGGCTTTACCGGCATGTCTGCCGCCATCCTGCTGAAGCAGCTCGGCGCTGACGTTGAACTGGTCGAAATCGACCCCAACTGGCGCACCGATGGCGCTGGCATTACCGTCAGTGGCCCGTCGCTGCGCGCCATTGAAGCCATTGGCGTGCTGCCACAATTCAAGGCACAAGGTGCTATTACCGAAGGCGTTAAAATATTCAACGCCGAAGGGATGCAGATCAAGGAAATCCAGACACCTGCCGTTCCCAATTCCTCTATCGTTGGCGGTGGTGGCATCATGCGGCCGGTTCTGGCGCGCATTCTTGGTGAAGCCACCAAAGCGAAGGGTGTCGATGTCCATCTCGGCGTCACCTTCAGCCGCATTGAAGAGATCGGTGATCAGGTGCACGTCACCTTCAGCGACGGTCGCTCCGGTCAATACGACCTGGTACTGGGCACCGACGGCGTCTTTTCACAAGTACGCCAGACCCTCTTTGCTGATGCCCCCACGCCACAGTACACCGGCCAGGGCGTATGGCGTGCAGTGATTCCTCGCGGCGACGTCTCCTGTGCGATGCAGTATCTCGGCCCTAAAGGCAAGGTCGGCTTTACCCCGGTATCCGATACCGAAATGTACCTGTACTACACCGAAGCGCGTCCAACCATGGACAAGTTTTTTGAAGCACACGAACTGGTGCCACACCTGAGCAGCTTGCTGGAACAGTTCAGCGCCCCTGAGGTTGTGAAGATTCGTGAAGGACTGGGAGCGTCGTCCCAGATCATCTATCGCCCGTTGGAAGGCATGCTGATGCCACGCCCATGGTACAAGGGCCGCGTATTACTGATGGGTGACTGTGTTCACGCCACCACCCCACACCTGGCTTCCGGCGCTGGTATGGGTCATGAAGATGCCGTCGTACTGGCCGACGAATTCAAGAACGGCGGCACCGTTCACGAAGTCATTGAACGCTTCCAGAACCGGCGCTGGGAACGCTGCCGCATGATCGTCACCAACTCTGGCCGCCTCGGCGAGATAGAAAAAACAGGTGGCCCGAAAGAAGAACACATGCAGATCATGGGCATTTCCATGGCAGGCTTGCTGGCGCCAATTTGACCCCAGCAGATTCAGAGTTTTACACCCTTAGTCGTCGGTAACGGCTACTTTTATGGCACGCCCCTCGCGTGCCTTTTTTTATTTGCAGATCTCGTAAGCTGGCATCACCTGCACGGTACACGACAAATACAGTTAGTGCCGCTAGCGCCGCAAGATCCGGCACAGGAAACAAGCGAATTACTGCAACACCACCCGCTCCGGTTGTTTCATACCGCTTGCCAGCCACTGGCTCCAGTGCAATTTGAAAGCGGCTACGCTGCCAATATAGTGCTTGTCGAGCAAGTAATAAGAACGCAGCCGCTCACCGCGTTTGTAATCCTGCAACAGTCGGGTGACACAAGCCCGGCCATAAGACGTACTCAATAACCGGTACACCAGCTGTCCGGCCATTGCCTGATTGGGGCCAGATTCCAGCCGCGCCTGCCACTCGTCACCGGGAATTTCGACAAACGCCAGCACATCCATGGCCTGATCCCGGTAGTGGTCGAGCACTGCCCGATTCATTTGGTGGGCGTTGATCACAAAACGATTATCAGCCCAAGAGAGCGTCTCCATTTGCTCCGCAACGCCCTCGTTCAACCACAATGGCAAACGACTGGCGAGGGAATCCATAATCGCGTGACTGGCTTCGTGGCGGATGGTGTTATAGGTGTTTTCTATACCACCCAGTTCTGACGGCTGCAGATACACGGCAATCTCGTTACTGACCGGCAGGTAAATGCCTAGCGAGGGAGGAAACGGCCCGGCAACATGCGCCGAGACATAACGCTGATAACTGCCAACGTCGGGAAAGACGTGAATAGACACCGGCACCTGCCGGAAAAAATCAAAATACAGCACCTGGTCATAAAAGCGGTAAACCCAGTTCACCTCACGTTGAATACGCGCCTGATCAAGCGGTTGCTGTGGTAAAGATGCCAGCCCGGCTTCGTAGAACACCTGAATAGCAAACGGCTGCCAGCCTTGGCCCACCTCAATATCCAGCTGTTCGGCGTGATCCGTCGTTGCCGGTCGATCACCAAAATGCACCTTGCCCTGAGCATCAACCCAGCGATACACATTACCAGCAGCGGCGTTATTCGTTGCCAGTAAACCCACCAGCACAACCACCAATCCAAGCAATAGCCCGCGTAAACACGACAGGCAGCAATCACCCGAGTTTTCTATCCGCATCCTGCTCCCCCGCTCCTGACGACCAGTATTCGTCGTTTATAAATCCTACAACTGCGCCATTACCAACTTGATCGCCAAGCCGATAAAGACCGCCCCGGAAATTCCGTTCAGCCAGCGTTGCCCCACGGCGGATTGCAGCCATCGCCCACCAAGCACATCTGCCAACAGCGCCATAGCAGCAAAAACCACCAGCGACACCAGCAAAAAAATGCCTGCCAATAGCACCAGTTGCACACTGACAGAACCCGCTGCCGGGTTGGCAAACTGCGGCAAGAAAGCCAGAAAAAAGATAAATACTTTCGGGTTGCTGATATTCATCGCCAAGCCGCGCCAGTACAGAGAACCTTCCTGTCCGTTCACCGCCTGCGCCGCCCCGCCCCGCCTTGCCGCCATCAGAGAAGCCCAGCCCAGCCATAACAAATAGCTGGCACCAAGCAGCTTTAATGCCGTCATTGCCAACGGTAACGCCTGTAATACCGATGCCACACCCAGCACCACCAAGGCGGTATGACCAAACAACCCGGTACACAACCCCAGGGTAATCATCACCCCGCTGCGCCAACCATGGGCAGCCGAACGTGCCACGACGTACAGATTGTCTGGTCCCGGTGCCAGAGCCAGCAATACCGACGTCAAGGTAAACGTAATCAGTGTATCAACCGCGATCATCCAAAATTCCTGTAAGCCTGGGCGGCAACAGTGTGTCAGTTTTGACACTCGGCTGCGAGCTTGCTAAAAGCTGCAATAACAGACTGATGCAACGCAACAGCACCGATGGAACCTGAGCTTGACAGTCACGCTCCAAGCGGTAGAACACTATCCGATACGCGCTCACTTGAAGCGTAACGAACGAATATGTCCAAGAAGGCCCAGATGCTAAAAAAACTGCTCAAACTATTCACCGAAGACAATCAGCCCGCCGCCGACAAACACACTCTCGACCTGTCTGCCGCTGCCCTGCTGGTAGAAGTCATGCGCGCCGACCATACCATCGACGCTGACGAACAACATGAACTCAGCCAGGTACTGAATGAACTGTTTCAGCTCACAGCCAATGAAATCAGTGAACTGCTGCAGCAGGCTGAACACGCCAGTGAACAGGCCTCCGACCTGTTCCAGTTTACCGATGTCGTGCACAAACATTTTTCGACGGAACAGAAATTTGATCTGTTGACCGGCCTCTGGCGGATTGCCTACGCCAGTGCCGGGATCGACAAGTATGAAGAACACATCATCCGTCGTATTGCCGAATTGCTGTACATGCCGCACAGTGAATTTATTCGCGCCAAACTGACCGCCAGACCCGAATTGTGATAACCGAACTGGTCTCCCGCTTTGAACAACTGCAACAGGCGTTAGGGCTGCTGGCACAACACCTGTCCGAGACACAACCAGCGCATTGGCTACCATTGCAAGACAGCGAAATTGCCTTGGGTCTGCAGCCGTTAACCCTGGCCAACGACCTGCTGACCGACCTCTGGTATCGCGATCAGCAGGATGGACGTGAAACCCGCTCCCGTCATGGCCTGATTCTCGCCGATGAACAGAGCCGCAGCCTGATTGCCACGATCAATCAGGCCAAGGATGATTTTCGGGCCGCCGTCCAGCTGGAAAAACAGGATCTGCCCCGCTGGAAAGAAAGCTATCGCCGCTTGGGTGAACAACCGTCATCCCTGCGCAACAAGCTGGCAATTGCCGGCCTGACACGGGTGCACCTGAAACAGTGTTTCCGCCATATTCCCTTACTGGAGCAGGCCCCCCGCAAAGTCGGCTTCAGCTGGTACGTCAACGGTCGCAGTATCAAAAAACTCACCCTGAGTCAGGCAGAATCACTGCTGCTCGAACTGGGTGAACACAAGCCTCATATCCAGATCCAGCTGCAACAACTGGGTAAATTGTCACCCGCCACCCTGCTGGCCCAGACCCAGGCTCTGGCCCCGGTGGTACGTGCCAATCTGGTGTATGGCAGTGGCGATGCCACCAAACGCAAGGCCATGAGTGTTTCCTTGCCGCTGTTTATTCCCGACACCCAATCAGCGTTACCCGAACACAACCGCATCAGCTCCGATCCACCCCCAGGACGAACCCGCCAGGCCCGTGGCGATCAACGCATCAGTGACGAACCGTTTTTGCCCAGTATTCGCGCCTATCTCTACCACTGACGGCTGGTTCTATCACGAACCAGCTGACGCTCTCACCGACCAATCCCTGACGGGTTTCAGCCAAAATGCTAGACTGCCGGCTTCAGCACCGGCACAGCTTATGGATACTCCAATGACCACCATCGTCAGCTTTAACATCAACGGCATTCGCGCTCGTCAGCACCAGCTTGAGGCTATTCGGGATCAACTGGATCCAGACATTCTCGGATTACAGGAAATCAAGGTACACGACGATATGTTTCCTCTGGCCGATATTGAAAACCTCGGCTACCACGTTGAACATTTCGGTCAGAAAAGCCACTACGGCGTGGCGCTGCTCAGCAAGCAGCCGCCGGTCTTTGTCCAAAAAGGTTGGCCAACGGACGACGAAGATGCACAAAAACGTCTGATTCACGCCCGCTACGACATCAATGGCAGCACCATCGACGTCCTCAACGGCTACTTTCCCCAAGGTGAAAGCCGCGATCATGAAACCAAATTTCCGGCCAAGGAAAAATTCTACGCGGATTTGATGCGTTACCTGAACGACCGCTTCACCCCGGCTGACCGGGTCGTTGTCATGGGCGATATGAATATCTCGCCGGAAGATACCGACATCGGTATCGGTGAACCGAATCGCAAACGCTGGTTAAAAACAGGCAAGTGCTCGTTTCTGCCGGAAGAACGCGAGTGGTATCACACCTTGTTGAACTGGGGCTTGAGCGACAGCTACCGTCATTTCCACCCTGCCAGTAACGAACAGTTCAGCTGGTTTGATTACCGTTCCAAGGGCTTTGATGACAACCCCAAACGCGGTCTGCGGATTGACCATATTCTGGTCACAGACGCCCTGTTGGACAGCTGTAAAGAGGTCGGTATCAGCTACGAGATCCGCGCAATGGAAAAACCGTCTGACCACGCACCCATCTGGCTCACGTTGAAAAACGGCTGAACCGGAAGGGTTTGGCGTTTCAATAACAGCCGAGCTGCGTTAAGCCACGGCATTCCTTGCCATGCTGTTGTAGAATCCCCGCCTGTTTGCCATGCCTGGCTGCTTGATGCTGCCAGGCCCCCATATACAACAAAGGAATTGCTCTGATGACTCCACTCAAACGCTGGGCGGCAGCCGCTGCCCTGTTGATGGCTGCCGCCCTGGTTCAAGCTGACACTTTTGTGTTTACCGCCATCCCCGACGAGGATGAATCCCGACTGCAACAGCGATTCGGGAAAGTAGCCGATTATTTGTCAGCACAGCTTGGCGTTGAGGTGAAGTATATTCCGGTCAAATCCTACGCTGCGGCCATTACCGCGTTCCGCAACAACCAGGTGCAGCTGGCCTGGTTTGGTGGCCTGTCCGGCGTTCAGGCGCGACGCCTGGTACCGGATTCAGAAGCGTTGGCCCAGGGATATGAAGACCAGTTTTTCAAAACCTATCTGATTGCCCACCAAAGCGCAGGGATCGACGCCTCTGACTCGTTAACCGATGCACTGAAAGGCAAAACCTTCACCTTTGGTTCCAAGGGCTCGACCTCTGGCCGCCTGATGCCGGAGTTTTACCTGCGTGAACACTTCCAGGCAGCACCAGAGACGATCTTCTCCCGTGTCGGATTTTCCGGCGATCACAGCCGCACCATCGCCCAGGTGCAGTCCGGCGCATATCAGATCGGCGCGGTAAACTACAGCGTCTGGGATGCCGAACTGGCGGCTGGCAAGATCGACACCAGCAAGGTCAAGGTGATCTGGACTACTCCGACCTACCCGGACTATCAATGGACTATTCGTGGCGACGTCGACAGCCGCTTTGGTAACGGTTTCAAAGACAAGGTTAAACACGTCTTGCTGGAAATGAGCTCACCCGATCTGTTGGCCAGCTTCCCACGGCAAAAATTTGTACCGGCCAACAACAGCGATTACGCACCGATCGAAGCCACCGCCAAAGCCATTGGCTTGCTGGACTGATTGCGCCAATGAGAGTGCAGCCGGTACTGTTTGAACTGTCCAACGCCTGCGTGACCTATGGTCAGCGGCGGGTACTGGACGAGGTTTCGCTGACCCTCCGTGCCGGTGAAAAAGTCGCACTGGTAGGGCCATCCGGGGCTGGCAAGTCGACCCTGTTGAATGAACTGTACCGGCAGCAAACCGAGCAGATCGCGCTGTGCCCTCAAAGCCATGGTCTGGTCGACCTGCTGTCCTGTTACCAGAATATCTTTATGGGTGGCCTCGATCGCTTCAGCACCCTGGCCTCGCTCTGGAACCTGCTACGACCACTGGCCAGTGCCAGAACCGAGATCCAGCAGCTGGCTGAAGATCTGGGTTTGAGCGAGCAACTGTGGCAGTCAGTGGACCGACTGTCGGGTGGCCAGCGCCAGCGGGTCGCCATTGGCCGTGCGCTTTATCGCCAACAGCCGATCTTTTTTGGCGACGAGCCAGTATCCTCACTCGATCCAGTGCAAGCCGAGCAATTGCTAACCATCCTGCTGCAACGCCACCCAACGGCGGTGGTCAGCCTGCATAACCGCCAATTGGCGCTGAATCACTTTGACCGGGTAATCGCCCTCGCCCATGGCAAGATCATTCACGACTGTGCCAGCCGTGACTTGTCGCCGCAGGATCTCGATGCGCTTTACGGCAAAACATCGGCAACCGGGCACAGTGGGCCATCCGCAGCTGCTGCTTCACAACCACTGAATTCCGGCCCAGCAGCCTGCGTCACCGGCAGGATCATACGTTAAGCCATGCTACCCGCCGTACTGAAACTGCCCGCCTCCAGCCCGTCCAGCGCTCGCCGTATCACCGGCATAATGGCGCTGCTGGTTTTGCTGGCGTTGTTGGCGTTACCGTGGGCTGACCTGGCAATTTATCCGGTTGACCCCTGGGCCGAACTGGCGCGTATTGGTCAGGGCATTATCCTGCCGTACTGGAACAGCCCTTGGGTGTTGCTGGAATCACTGGCCCAGACGGTGGCCTTCGCCTTGTTGGCGGTGGCACTGGCAGCACCGCTGGGTATGTTGCTGGCCATGGTATTTCACTGGACAGCAGTAAGATTACTCTGCGCCGCCGTACGCTCAGTACACGAGCTGTTTTGGGGACTGCTGTTTATGCAGGTGTATGGGCTCAGCGCCACTACCGGCTTGCTGGCCATTCTGGTGCCCTATACCGGCGTATTTGCCAAGGTATTCGCTGAAACCATCGACTTGCAGGATCGCGATGCCTATCGCAGCCTGCCCCGCGTCAACCGACTGATTGGCTGGGCCTATACCCGCATTCCACAAACCTTACCCGCGCTGCTGAGCTACACCCGCTATCGTTTTGAATGCGCGCTGCGCTCCAGTGCCATCCTCGGTTTTATTGGCTTGCCCACTCTGGGGTTCCATCTCGAAACCGCCTTCAAACAAGGCCAGTATGCAGAAGCCGGAGCCTTGCTCTGGGCCTTCCTGATGCTGCTGGCCAGCATTCGGCTGTGGTTACGCCCGGCACTGCTGCCACTGTACTTGATCGCTGCCGTCTGGCTGCTACCAGAAACCATCGGCTTCACCAACAGCAACTATTTTTGGCAGTTTGTCAGTCAGGATATCTGGCCGACGGCGCTGCGCCAGGGAGACTGGGCCGCCACTCTGGACTGGTACTGGCGCATGTTCAGCCACCAGGCCTGGCCTGGCCTGGTGCAAACCTTGCTGCTGACACAACTGGCGCTGGTTCTGACACTGCTGGTGATTTTACTGATCTATCCGTTTGCCAGCCGCGCCCTCGTCAACCAACCGCTATACGGCCTCGGGCGTTTTGCCCTGCTGGTGATGCGCTCCACCCCGGAAATGATTCTGGCGTTTGTTTTATTGTTGTTGTTTGGCCCCTCGGGGTTACCTGCCGTGATCGCCCTGGCCATTCACAATGGCGGCCTGATTGCCTTCCTGGTGGCTAATAACAGCAACAGTGAGCAGGCGATCCATGGCCGACGCCCGGATGATCCGGCTGGGCTGCTGCGCTATACCTATGTCGAAACCCCACGGCAATTGCCATCGATGTTGGCCTGGTTGTTTTACCGCTGGGAAGTCATGCTGCGCGAGAGCGCCATCATGGGGATACTGGGCATCACCACACTGGGCTTTTTTATCGACTCGGCATTTGAAGAAATCCGTTACGATCGGGCTTTTTTCCTGATTCTGATCACCGCCGGGCTGAATATTATCGTTGATGCCTGTTCGCGCAGATTACGCCAGTTGGCACTGGTGCAACCCGGCCAGGCAAATCAAGGGCGTCACTGAAACACCTGCGTCTGAACCGCCACCAGACCCCAACTCTGTCCATACCAACCACCGGAGCCTTACTTGTGATCACCCCGACCGCTGCTGCTGTTCCTCCCCAACGGACTGCCGCTATTATTGGCGCAGGCCCCGCAGGACTGATGGCGGCAGAACAGCTTGCCAGCCGGGGCTACCGGGTCGATGTGTTTGATGCCATGCCCAGTGTCGCCCGCAAATTTTTGCTGGCCGGTATCGGCGGCATGAACATTACCCATTCGGAAGATTACAGCACCTTTGTTGAACGCTATGGCCATGCCTGCGCTTGGCTCAAACCCATACTGGACGATCTCACACCAGAACAGCTGCGCGACTGGATACATGGCCTCGGCATCGACACCTTTGTCGGCACCTCAGGCCGGGTTTTCCCCACCGATATGAAAGCCGCGCCGTTACTGCGAGCCTGGCTACACCGTCTCAAGGCACAAGGAGTGGTGTTTCACCCACGTCATCGATGGCAGGGCTGGCCAAGTGGCAGCGACCCGCACACCTGGTGTTTCGACACCCCGGCTGGCACAGTGCAGCGCTCATTCGATGGCGTGGTACTGGCACTCGGTGGCGCCAGCTGGGCCAGACTCGGATCCGATGGCCGCTGGGCCACCTGGCTGCAACAGCAACAGGTTGATATTGCGCCATTGCAGCCCAGCAATTGCGGTTTTGACGTCCCCTGGAGTGACTTCCTCAAGGAAAAATTTGCCGGTACGCCGATCAAACACATCCAGCTGTCGCTGACCGATATCGACGGTAAACAGTGGCAACGTACCGGCGAATTTGTCGTCAGTGAATACGGCATCGAAGGCAGCCTGATCTACGCTCTCAGCGCCCCTCTCAGAGAACGACTGCGCGAACAACAAAACCTACAGATGCGCAACTCCAGCAATCACCAGCCACTGCTCACACTCGATTGGCTGCCGCACGTTGCCTTGCAAGACACAGAAAAAAAACTGCGCCAAGGTAAAAAAGGCCTGTCATTTGCCAACCTGCTGCGTAAAAAACTCAACTTACCTGCCATCACCAGCACCCTGCTGCGCGAATGCTGCCCACAGCTGGACAACCGCGACCTCCATGCAGTTGCCAACGCCCTCAAAGCCATGCCACTTAACCCGCGACAACCCCGCCCGATCAACGAAGCCATCAGCAGCGCCGGTGGCGTGCAATCCAGTGCCGTCAACGACCAGCTGATGCTCAACGCCCTGCCCGGCGTGTTTGTTGCTGGAGAAATGCTCGACTGGGAAGCCCCCACCGGCGGCTATTTACTCACCGCGTGTTTTGCCACCGGCAAGCGGGCCGGGAATGGCTTGGTGGAGTGGCTGGAAGCGCAAGCAATAAGCTGAAGTCTGTCACCAGAACCCACTCGTTGGCATGTTGACCCCGTTGGTATTCAAATTGCTTCAGGCTACAGAACAACGCCCAAACGCCGTGCACTGGCACACTTTCTGTGGCATTCGCTGCAATTGAGACACGCAGCTCTGTGCGTTTCAGAACAACAAGGGCACCCAGTCATCGTCCGGGAGATAAAGCATGCAGGACAACGTGTGGTCTGACGAAGAACAACAATGGGTTATCTGGAATGGCTTTTACGGTCTGGTGACTCTGGTCACCCTCGGCGACATCGAGAGCGGTCCAGACGGCCGCCTGGCCTGGCTGGAAGAACCCTTTGAGATGGTTGGCCCCTTCAACCTTGATGAACTGGAAACGACCGGACGCATTGCTTTTGAAGAATGCCTGGTGTTATCCCGTCAGCGCTGGCAACAGGATCAGGTGGTTTTGCGCCGCGAAGGGCTGAAAAAACGCCGCCAAGCAGAAGAACGTCTGAGTTCAGAGCGGGCACGATTCAACCAACGTCGGGGTGGCCAGGTATCACAGCAGCAACCGGTCGACGACAGCCTGCACCGCCAGGCGCTTGAATTACCCGGTGATGGCAAACTCAAGCCTGCAGACATCAAGGCTGCCTACCGCAAACTTGCACAAAAGATGCACCCGGATGCTGGCGGCAGTTCCGAGCAATTCGTACGTATTACCGCTGCCCGTGACGAGCTGCTACTGCGGGCGTCCTGACAACTGGGACAACGGGTCTGAATTCCGTTGGCAAATGATGCTTGGAATACGGAGCCCTTGTTTACCCCTTTTGTTTACCCCTTGCCTGGGCAATCAGCCTGCAATGCAGCTATTACGCTGAAACCCCAACCCCTCAATGGTGCTTTCCACCACATCGCCGGGTTTGAGGAAGCGATGATAGTGAGAGCCATTCCCTGCCGGCGAGCCAGTAATCAGAATATCACCAGGATATAAACGGATACGCCTGCTGAGGTATACCAGCAAGCGGGGAATATTGAAGATCATGTCAGCGCTGGTTTCGTTTTGCATAACGTCACCGTTAAGCCTCAGTGTCATACGCAGATCATGGGGATTATCAATATGGTTGGCCGGTACCAGAAATGGCCCCATCGGCGAGTAGGTTGGCAGTGATTTCCCCATGAGCCAGTCGGTGCCAATGGCTTTGAGATCAGACCGGTGTATCAGTTCGCGGTTGGTGATGTCGTTCACCAGGGTATACCCCGCCACGGCGTCCATCGCATTGTCTTCGGTAAGTTGATAAGCCTGCTTGCCGATCACCACCGCCAGTTCCAGCTCCCAGTCCGGTTGTTCCACATCTGCGGTGATCACAATCGGATCATAGGGGCCGCTAATGGAGGAATTGACCTTGCTGAACAGGTAGGGTTCGCCGAGCACTCGCCGATCCATAAAAGCGGTGGCAAATGCCAACCGTTCAGCTTCATTCATGTTTTGCACAGCGTCTTCACGATGCTGATCCACGATCAGATCAATGACGTGTTTGCGGTAGTTGGCACCAGAGCAGAAGAATTGTCGGGGTTGTTCTATCGGGGCGTGTATCTGCAAGAGCGCCAAAGGTACCGAACGCACTTTCAGTAAAGGGTGTTGCCAATGGGATGCGCGTAACTGCTCGGCGATGACCGTTATGGTCGCCAGGTTAACCGCCCAGTGTTGCAACAGTGCGAGCAGGTCGCTACTACCGATCAATGGCAGTCCCTGTGATTCTGCCATACCGGCCAGTGCATCCAGGGCGATGACCTGATCAGCCATTACCAGCCCGGCAAAGGGGCGAGCGCCAGCAATGGAAAACGTACCCAGTCCGTAAAACGCCAGCTCTGGCCGTGCGGTGGTTTGCGGGGTTGAAGCTGTCATACCGATCACCTGTGCAGTCCCGTCATCAACGTCCGTATTCCAAGCGGGAGAAACGTCTCGCCAGAGCCAGGTGTTTTCGGGGTATTATCCAACCGGCACTGAAATAATTATTATCACCAGTTATCTGCAAAACCTTGTGTATCAGTCAGGTACTTTGGTGTGAGCCGAAGCTTACGCCGTTTTTATGCTGGTGTGGTAGCCGTTCCAGCCAACTCTTTTTTCCAAAATCAGCGTTATTACTGCGTTGTCCGCGATTGAAATATCTCTGTGGCAACGGCTGTGCAGTTGGGAGCCCGGCGCGTTCATGACGGTATGCGTGGGTATGCGTGCTGAAATGATGATCCATTCCATTTCTAACGCGCTGGCACCCGTATTTCAACCTGGCCAGCCTGACATTGCCTTGCAGCAATGGGTCAGACTGGCCACAGCGATACGACAAGCAGTGGTGTTTATCCGGCCAGTGTAGCCCGATCAATCAGCGTATCCAGATCCCCATCATGCTGATAACCAATCGCCAGGGCAGCCTCGGCTTGCAGCGGTGGCTGGGTGGCAAATCCGGCTTCCAGCTCAGCGTTGGGGGCAAAGGTCACCAGATCGAGGCGATCCTGACCGTAGCGTTTGGCCAGACCGGCAATCAGTTCTTTCATCGTCAGTCGCAGTACCGGCAAGGTGAAATCGCGACGCGGCCTGATATCGGCTTCAGCAATACTGGCAGCATGAAGCAGATTATCAACACAGCAAGGTACTGACATAAACCAGGAAACGCCCTGCTCGGAGACCGGACAGGTGAAAGGTTCTCCGGCTTTCAATTTCCAGAAAATATCACTCATATACGCCGACATCAGCCCGGATGGCTGCGGTGGCCGCGCCACTATTCCGGGGAGACGTACAATCCGGCCGTCAATAAATCCGCGACGACTGTAGTCTTGCAGCAAAATCTCGGTCGCCAGTTTCTGGTAGCCGTAGCTGATGTGCGGTTTCAATGGCGTATCGTCATTGATCACCTCCGGCATGGGTGAGCCATACACCGCAATCGTGCTGGTGAACACCATACGAGCCGGTTGTTCGAACTTGCGCAGTGCTTCGTAGAGATTCACGGTGGCGGTCAGGTTCACATCCAGGCCCAGCTCAAAATGACGCTCGGCAGCACCACCAGGAATGCTGGCCAGATGGAAGACCAGTTCTGGCTCCCCTGCCACCGCTTGCTCCAGTACACCCAGGTCAGCAATACTGCCCTCGACACAGGTAAGGCGGGCATCGTCCGGCAAGCCGTCACAGCTCATGTCGGCAACCGTCAGGGCGGTAATTTTCTCGCCGTTGATTTCGGTTCCGTCCGCTAACAATCGCTCGACCAGTACGCGACCAACAAAACCGTTGCCGCCGGTGACCATTACCTTCATACCTTGTGCTCCGTCGCTGCTACAACGTCGCTGCGGCTGGCATGATCGTGTCCTTTGACAAACGTCTGGTCGATCTTGCCAAACAGTGAGCTGCCATCGCTAGCAAACATCTCGAATTGCAGGCTTTCATCAAACTGGATAAAGGGCGTGGTCGATTGACCATTATCGATCATTTCTATCGCCCGGCGTTCTGCCAGACAGGCGGAGCCAACCTCACGAAAACCCTTGTTGGAGAAAGTACCAGTACCCAGCACAGTGCCCGCCCGCAGGTTACGGTTGTAGGCCCAGTGGCTGATCAGATCAGCAAAGCTGAAGTCCATCTCACGGCCGTTAGGATTACCAAACCATTCGTTATTACGCTGTACGTGCAAGTCGAGATTGACCCGGCCATTAGCGTAGCTGTCGCCCAGTTCGTCCAGAGTACAGGCTACCGGTGCAAAGGTGGTGGCAGGCTTGGCATTGATAAATCCGAAGCCCATTTGTAATTCGCGAAACAGGTGGCCACGCATGGAAACGTCGTTGATCAACGTGAACAGCTTGATGTGGGATTCGGCATTGTCCTTGCCCACGCCCGCAGGGACATCGTTGAGAATAACCGCGATTTCACCTTCAAAGTCACACTGGTCGTCTTCGGTGGTAAAAGCATAGTCATCGACGGCATTGATAAAGTCGTCACCCTGACGCTGCACCAGAATCGGGATACCCGGTGTTTTTTTAACGTCCAGGTTGTAAGCCTGTTCCATGATTTTGCCGTGATTCAGGAAGGAAGACGCATCAACAAACTGGTAAGAACGCGGCAGCGGTGCCATCAGACGGACAGGTTGAAAGGCCTCTGCCCCACCCCAGCCGTGGTTGTTCAGTTCCTGATTCTGGGCTTCCAGCTCAGGCGCCAGTTCGTCCCAGTTTTCGATCAGTTGTTGCATGGTGCGCGCAGCAGACGCTTCAATCATTCGGGTCAGTTCCCGATTCACCAGCAACAGGCGGCCATCGCGGCTACCATCTTTCAAGGTGGCAAGTTTCATAGGTGTCTCCAGATGTTATCTTTATTGCGCGGCACAGCCGGGTATTAGCCTGCGACGCTGGGAGTCGGGTTCCATAAATGCGGCAACTGGATCATCTCGATCAGATTACCGCTGTTATCGCGCAGGAAGGTGGTGGGGGTTCCCTGAATCACCTTGGTGAACACAATGTCGGCTTCCTGCGCTTGCAGGTGCTGCAGCATCTCGTCCATATCCTGCACACCAAAACAGATGTGCTTGTTGCCGTGCGTTTGCAAATCGGTATTCGGCATCCGCCGTTCATCTGGCAACGGTTGGGCGTTCTCCAACTGAAACAGCTCGATACGGAAGTTACCGCGCTGAATAAACGCCACATGCGCCGGAATAATGTCGAGATAAACCCGAAATTCCAGCTCAAACCCCAGCACCCGCTGATACCACGCCAGCGAGGCCTCCATATCCGGCACGCTGATACCCAGATGGTCGGGTTTGATTTCGGGGATGTTGGTATTCGTAGTCGTCATGGTGTCCTCGTTAATTTGGGTCTGCGCGTTACCAGTCGGACGCTGGACGTCGGACGTCTGAAGCAAAAGATTCAGCCATCCTGCAACGCGTCAGACCTCAGACGTCAGACGTCCAGCCAATCAGTCATCAACTCAGCGGTCGTCCGCCATCCACCGGCAATACAACACCGGTGGTAAAGGTCATAAAGCTGGCTGCTGCAATCACGGCATCTGCCACTTCTTCTGGCGCGGCCAGGCGTTTGAGCGGAGTGCGTTCGCACTGCTCATCGCGCCAGCTCTGATCCATCTGCTTGACAAAATCCGTATCCGCCAGCCCCGGTGACACCGACACCACGCGAATGCCGGGGGCTAATGCCCGCGCCAGCGATTTGGTCATGTTGTCGACCGCTGCCTTGGAAGCGCAGTAGATGACGTTGCTGCCCATCGCTGTTACCGCCGCGATGGAAGAAATATTCACCACCAGGCCGGCACCGCTTTCCTGCAGCAAGGTTTTGAAAGCACGAGTCGCCGCAAACGGGCCACGTACATTGGTCGCCAGAATCCGGTCAATAAGTTCATCATCCAGACCATCGAGATCATCATGCGGGCAATAACGGGTGGTACCGGCACAGTTCACCAGCAGATCACAACGGCCATACCGCTCACGTACCAGCTCAGCCAACACCTTCATGGCGCTGGAGTCCGTCACCGGTGCAGCCAGCGCACAGTGAGGAATATCCAGGGTGTGGGCTGGCAGCACAGGTAATTGTTCCGCCAGTTCTTCCGCCGGTTGTTGTGAGCTGTTATAGCCCACCACAACACAAGCGCCCGCTTCTGCCAGGCGCTGGCAAATGGCGGCACCCAGGCCGCCACTACCACCGGTTACAACCGCGACCTTACCTTGCATTTCGGTGCCATAAAGCGCCTTGATCACAGGCTCGGCGATGGCCATTACTGCTTGCCCAGGCGACGAACACGAATGTCTGCCTGTTCCTTGTGACCCATCATGTGCTCGGCATTACAAAGACGTGAGCAGTATTCACCCACCATCACGGAGGCTTCATCCGTCAATACCCGCTGATAGGTGTGCGTTTTGATGAACTTGCCGACCCACAGACCACCGGTGTAACGGCCAGCGCCCTGAGTTGGCAGGGTGTGGTTGGTACCAATCACCTTGTCGCCGTAAGCGACGTTGGTACGGTCGCCCAGGAACAAACCACCGTAGTTGGTCATGCGTTCAAGGAACCAGTCTGGATCCTTGGTCATTACCTGTACGTGCTCGGAACACAAACGCTCGGATTCTTGCAGCATTTCCTCTTCGGTATCACACAGGATGATTTCGCCGAAGTTTTCCCAGGAAGCACGAGCGACGTCGCGAGTTTCCAGACGCTCCAGCACTTTCTCGATGGCGGCAGGCAGTTCTTCAGCAATTTTCTTGCTGGTCGTGACACAGAATGCAGGGGATGTCGGGCCGTGTTCAGCCTGGCCCAGCAGGTCAACCGCCACCAGTTCGGCATCGACGGTATCGTCACAGATCACCATGGTTTCGGTCGGGCCAGCAAACAGATCGATACCGACACGACCGAACAGCTGACGCTTGGCTTCAGCAACAAAGGCGTTACCTGGGCCAACAATCATATCGACGGCAGGAATGGTTTCGGTACCAATCGCCATTGCGGCAACGGCCTGAACACCACCAAAGCAGTAGATTTCATCAGCACCGGCCATATGCATGGCAGCAACAATCTCTGGGCAAGGAGCACCGTTAAACGGCGGCGCACAGGCGATAACACGTTTCACACCGGCAACTTTGGCGGTCAGTACCGACATGTGTGCCGAGGCGATCAGTGGGTATTTACCACCGGGAATGTAACAACCCACGGAGTTCACCGGGATGTTCTTGTGACCCAGCACCACGCCTGGCAAAGTTTCGATTTCTACGTCGTGCATGGTGCTCTTCTGGATCTGGGCAAAACGACGGATCTGCGCCTGGGCAAACTTGATGTCTTCAATCACGTTGGCCGGTACGGCAGCCACAGCCGCCTGGATCTGTTCGTCGGACAGACGGAAAGATTCTGGCGACCATTTGTCGAATTTTTCGGAGTACTCACGAACGGCCTCGTCACCACGGGTTTCGATTGCCGCCAGAATGCCTTCAACGATGCCACGCACCTGGGTGTTCATATCAGCCTTGTCGGCGGCTGACTGGCCTTTTTTGATGTACTGAATCATGAGTATTCCTCACTAACGATGGTTGTTTTTTCGTCAGACGCCGAATGCCAGACGCCAGACGAGTGGTTTTTTATCGCGCCGGACGTCCGTCGCGATGTTGCTATTCGTGGTGCGTTTATGCACCGAACCCGGTGTTGTTCAGCGGTTGTCCTCAACCTGAATATCGAGCGTATTGATCACCCGGCTGACCATGTTGTAGGCACCGATCAAGGCCACCAGCTCGACGGCTTGCTGGTCGCTGCCCAGCGCCACACGTGCCGCTTGCAGGCAATCGTCAGTGGCATTGGGACTGTCGGTGAGCTCCATTGCCAGGTTGATCACGGCCCGTTCCGTCGGGTCAAACAGCACACGGCTATCACGCGCCTGTTCCAGATTGGTCATGGCGTCGTACTGGCTCTGGGTGCCACCGGCAGCCAGAAAGGGTTTAAGGTGATGATGCAATTCGTAGCCGGTCTGGTTCCGGGCCGAAACCACCAGGATGGCCAGCTCGCGGTATTTAGCATTGAGCTGAAGATCGTTACGCACCGCGCCCAGAAAAGCCGCCCAACCCTGAATCAGCGGTTGGCTGTGCATCAACATACGGTCGATGTGCAGCAGCTTGCCGCCGCGTTTCTGTCGGATGGTCTGGATCAGGTCAGTGCCCTCCAGATCCACATCGGCGTGATAAGGAATACGTGGCATGGCTTAGCCTCCCTCAGTAACGTTGGCAGGACGCGATTTGTCGCCAGACAGCGGCTGACTGCCCGGGTTCTGGGTTTTGGTTTTGCTGCGCAACAGAAAATGTCCCAGCGCGGGTAACAGCACCATGGCGCCGACCATGTTCCAGAGGAACATAAAGGCCAGCAGGATGCCCATATCAGCCTGGAACTTGATCACCGAGAATACCCAGGTGGAAACACCGGCAGCCAAAGTCATACCCGTCATCAGTACCACCTTGCCAGTGAAAGCCAATGCATGCTGGTAAGCATCCGAGAGGCTTTCACCCTGCTCCATGCGGGTCAGCGTGACCGAGAGAATATAAAGTGCGTAGTCGACACCGATGCCAACACCCAGTGCAATCACCGGCAGGGTTGCCACTTTCACGCCCATCCCCAGTGCCACCATCAGGGCTTCCGCCAGCAGCGAGGTCAATACCAGCGGCAAGATCGCCACCACCACGGCACGCCAGGAGCGGAAAGTGATAAAGCACAACAGAATCACCGCGCCGTAAACCATAAACAGCATGTCTCGCCAGGCGTCCTTGACGACGATATTGGTGGCCGCTTCGATACCGGCACTGCCAGCCGCCAGCTTGAAACGCACCTGATCGGTGTTATTCACAGCGGCAAACCCTTCGACGTGCTCAACGATACGGGTCAGGGTGTCGGCCTTGTGATCGGCCAGATAGACGTACAGGGTCAGCAGACTGCAGGCATCGTTATAGAGGCCGCGGGGTGCCGAAGCGGTGACAAAATTAAGCATCGACTGGTTCTTGATCAGCTCAAACCACTTCGGATTACCCTCATTCAGTCCGGTCAGTACCTGACGGTTCAACAAGGCCATGGAATTGGTAGTCACCACACCCGGTAACTGGCGCAGTTGCCACTCCAGGGCATCCACCCGACGCAGGGCTTCATAGTTGGCGCAACCGGCTTGTCCGTCGGTTTCCACCATGATGGCAAACACATCGCTGGAGGCACCAAAGTGATCGGACATAAAAGCAACGTCCTGGTTGTAACGGGAATCCTGACGTAACTCCGGTGCGCCCGGATCCAGGTCACCAATTTTCAGATGGGTAGAACCCCAGTAACCCAATCCGCCGATCACGGTCATGACGGCAATTCCGGCAATGGCAGGGCCACGCCGGGTAAACAGATCCAGGAACGCCCACAAGCGGGATTTCTCTTCCGACTCTTCTGCCCGCAGACTGCGCTTGGCCACCTTGGCACTGACGCCGGTATAAGACAGCAAGATCGGCAACAGAATCAGGTTGGTGAAAATCAATACACCAACCCCCAGAGAAGCGGCAATCGCCAGTTCCTGAATCACCTTGATGTCGATCACCAGCAATACCGCAAAACCCACTGCATCTGCCAGCAAGGCGGTCAGACCTGCCATAAACAGACGCCGGAAAGTGTAGCGGGCCGCCACGTATTTGTGAGCGCCACGACCAATGTCCTGCATGATGCCGTTCATTTTCTGGGCGCCATGGCTCATGCCAATGGCAAACACCAGAAATGGCACCAGCATCGAGTACGGATCAAGGCTGTAGCCCAGGGCAGAAATCAGCCCCAGCTGCCATACCACGGCGATCAGCGAGCTGGTCACCACCAGTTTGGTCGATACAAAACAGCGGGTGTACAGATACACAATACTGGTCACGATCGCGATCGAGATCAGGAAAAAGGTCAGTACTTCGTACAGACCATCGATCAGGTCACCCATGATCTTGGCAAAGCCGGTGATATGCAGCTGGATATTGCCGTGTTCGTAACGGCTGCGAATGTCTTCCAACTGTTTGGAAAAGACTTCGTAATCCAGAGTAGAGCCATCTGGCAACTGCGCCAGCAACGGTACATAAATCGCAGACGCCGTAGCGTCCAGTGCCACCAGCTGCCCGACTTCACCTGAGCGGGCAATATTGGCTTCCAGTTGCGCCAGGCTGGCAGCAGAGCCGTTATAACCATCAGGAATCACCGGGCCGCCTTCCAGGCCTTCTTCGGTAACTCCAATCCAGCGGGTGTTAGGTGTCCACAGCGACTTCATGCCAGTACGGTCAACCCCCGGCAGCAGAAACACTTCGTCACTGATTTGCTGCAGCGTTGCCATATAATCAGCGTCGTAAATGGAACCGCTGGTATTAGCCACCGCAATACGCACCGAATTACCCAGACCTTTCAGGTCGTCCTGTTTTTCCAGAAAATTGGCAATGTAGGGATGCGAGGTCGGAATGGTTTTTTCATAGCTGGCGTTCAGGCTCAAATGGCTCGCCTGCCAACCCAGCAAAGCCGTGACCACAACACACAGAACGATAATGGCCAAACGGTTATTAAACAGCAGGCGCTCCAGCGCATTGCCCGACTGCTTGTCAAATTGATCCAGACCAACAGGGGCCAGGTTGAGATTATTATCCGGAGTATGCATGTCAGTTACTCAATACCTGAACAGATGGAACCAAGACCTGAGCCAGACCACGAAGGCCACTCAGTAACAGGGAGTTTTGGCCAGTGCGGAGTACAGCGGTTGGCGCAGCCACCGGCTGGGATGGCAACACCCGGACAGCCGCAGTAGCTACATTGCCCTGCAGTAACTGTCCGGCCTGATTCACCAGTAGAAGATCGCCGTTGGCACCCAGAATGCTGTCAACCACAGAGGCATCAGAAGGCAGATCCAGAGTTTGCCAGCTGTCCCCGCCATCCAGTGAACGGAACGCATTGCCCTTCAACCCGGCAGCGACCAACTGTTCGCCAGCGGCACTCAGGGTGAAAAAACTGCCGTCGTACGGTGTCTTCAGACGATCAAAGTGCCAGTCATTACCTGGCTGACTACGAAACAGCAGACCTTCTTCACCCGCGATGTAAAGGTAGCCATTGGCCTCGGCAATGCTGTACAGGTGACGTTCACCAGAGTTGGCCATGTTGTAATTTAATGGCATCCAGCGGTTGCCACCGTCGACGGTCGCCAGAATCAGGCCATAAGCACCCACCGCCAGGCCTTCGCGGGCATTACGAAAATGAATATCAAGGAAAGGTTTGTCCGGGCCATCGGCGACCAGACGCTTGGCACTGAACAATGCCCGTTTGAGTTGACGATCATCCGTGCCTTCGGCTCGGACTTCGGCTTCTTTCAGCACCAGATTGGCGGCACGCTGGCCGTCCATTTGTACCGTCCAGCTCTGCCCGCCATCCTCGGTATGCAGAATCAACCCATAGTGACCCGCCGCCCAACCCTGCAGGGCATTGGCAAAAGAGACCGCTGTCAGGGTCACACTCACTGGCACCTTGGCCTGCTGCCAAGTCTGGCCTTGATCTTCGGAGAACAGAATCAGTCCATGCTCCCCCACCGACACCAGACGCTGACCTGCCTGGGCCACCGCCAACATGGCGGCATGAGAAGCATGTGCGGCTTCCAATGCCGGACGGGTATCCGCTTCACGTAAAGCATCAACCGGAGACTGGCTGGCCACGCTGGCAATCACCAGCCCGGCCCCCAGCATCAGGCCAACGCCAGACAGCAGAGGTGACTTGAACAAGGTTGCAATCGACATAGACAGTCCTGTTGTTGCTGTTGTTATTGTTGTCAGATCTATTCGCTGTCACTGATCCGGAAAAAATCCGGCCCCCATCAAAAGGCGAAAAAGATGGGGAGCCGGCAGCACTGTCAACGATCAATTGACAGCAACACAGACCCCGGTCGAGTGTCAGAACGGAATTCGTTATTAGGCGTTCCTAGAACTGGGTGCCACCGTCCACATTCAGAGCTTGCCCAGTAATAAAACCGGCCTCCTCGGAGGTCAGAAAGGCCAGCACACCGACCAGATCTTCTGGCACTTCGGTGCGCTTGATCAGCTGCAGCTCTTTCACGGCATCGAACAGCGCCGGAGGCAGGTGTTTGCGGGAGCTTTCGGTCGCTGTCAGGCCAGGATGGATAGCATTCACGGTGATGCCACTGTTACCAAACTCAGCAGCCAGAGCACGCACCAAGCCGATACCGGCCATTTTGGTAGTGATATATCCGGCAAAACCCGGACGTGGATCACCCGTGGTGGACGAGCCGATCTGGACGATACGACCGTACTGGCGCTCTTTCATCTTAGGAGACAGCTTCTGGGCAAACACCAGCGCCGATTCAACGTTGATGGCTTCAAAGCGGCGGAATTCATCCAGCGTCAGCGCATCAAACGGAATCAGGGGCATATAGGCGGCGTTGTTAACCAGAATGTCGCACTGGCCAAAATGACCCAGCACGTTATCAGCAAAACGGGCCACGGCATCGGCATCGGCCAGATCGACAGCATCGGCGTATACGCGCACACCGGTATCAGCCAGTGACTCGATTGTCGCTTGCGGCATGGTCAGATCGGTCAAGGCCAGATCACAACCGGATTCAGCCAGCCGACGGGCAAAGTGAGACCCCAAGGCTCCAGCAGCACCGGTAATCAGCGCCACACGACCAACATGGGTATTTGGATAGGGTTTGTTCATTAGACGCTCCGTTTATTGTTCTTATCGTTACGGTGGTTTCACCGAAGAACGGGCTGTATATCTTGAAAATCACGATATACCGCCCCGAAGCATCCAAAAAATCGTTTGTACTAATAAAAGGCATCCATATTGCCGATGCCTTGTCATTCGCAGACCTATTGCTTGGGAAAGGAGTGGCCGCCGCTCAGAAGTACGGCCAGATAGTGGCGATCAAGAACAGCAAAAACAGCAAGCGGCATCATGCCAGGGACACAATATTCAGGACATACCGTTGGGGAAATCGCCCAGCGGTTCAGTCAATTTGCCACGTACCGGTTTCAACACTTCTGCGTAGGTCAATAACTGCTCCAGCGCATAGCGGGTACGCTGACTGAGGTATTCACTGGCATCAGCGTCTTTGCCGTCTTCCCACAGATCGGCCACACCACGCAGGATCAGGTGCTCCGGCGTATACACCAGACGGGCATTTTTGTAACCGCTGCTGCGCATTTCGGCAATCACAAACGCACCGCCGACCGAAGCCGACACACCCACCAGCAATACCGGTTTGTGTGCCAGCTGGGCTGCGCCACACCAGAGCAAAAAGTTTTTTATGCCAGCCGGAGCCATCCCGTGCCATTCCGGCATCACGAACACCAATGCATCGGCATTGGCAGCCGTCGCTTGTGCTTTGAGAACATTCTCGGTTGCGGCGGTTGCACCATCCCACATCGGCAGTGCATCGTCATAAAGGTCAATAATATCGGCATTACCTGCCAAAAAACGGTCTTTAAGCAGGTGCGCGATACGGGCACTTTGTAACCCCGGGCGATGTGACGCAGAAACAATGGCAGTACGAAGCGTGTCAGTCATGGCATTCCCCTTAGATTTAAACATCAGGATTCAAGCATCAGGATTCAGCAATAGTAACGGTTTCCTGTTATCGGACAGCCCAGCAATCTGAAACAATCCGTTCACCCATCACCGTCAAACACCGTCAAACACCGCCAAACACCCGTTTAATTCAATAGCCCTTGCTGGGCAAAACGTTGTGGAGGCTGACCAAAGTAACGCCGAAATGCCGCTACAAAAGCACTGCTGCTGGAATAGCCAAGTGACAACGCGATGGCAGCACTGCTTTCGCCCTCTCCCAGCCGCTGCATGGCTTCCATCAGCCTCAGCCGTGCACGCCATTGGCGAAAACTCAGCCCCGACTCACTGCGAAACAGCCGCTCAATGGTGCGCGGACTGGCTCCTGCTGCTGCGGCCAGTTGCGGTAATGAGCGCCCATCGGACGGATCCAGAGTTAACATATTCATCACCGCCAGCAAGCGCCGGTCTTGGCCGACGGGCAGGTGCAACGGCGAGGTTTCCAGATCAGACAACTCATCCAGCAGCACCTGAATCAGTCGAGCCGACTTGCCCTGCGCCGGTACCGACAGATCCAGCAGCAGCAAACGTAAAATCAGTTCGCGCAACAGTGGCGTCACCGACATCACCTGACACTCAGTTGGTAACCGGTCAAAGACGGAAGGATCAATAAAGAGGTAACGTATCGACGCCGGGCTGACGACCAGAATTTCATGTTGCAGGCCACCGGTTATCCATACCGCATGACTGGGTGGTACCAGCCAGCTACCGCTTTCCGTGTTAACCCGCAACACCCCCGAGGCCGCCCAGGCCAGCTGACCGCGCACATGCTCATGGGCCGTACGCAGCGAACCGGCAGACAAGTCCTCTCCCAGATAAAGCACCGGTCGTTGCGGATCGATGCAACTGCTCATAATACGACCAGCACCACCCTCTGGACGCTGCTGTGTTGCCGCCGCACATTGGTGATACATCAATCCTGGCGTAAATTCGATATTCATTGGCGTTCTATCGACTGTTGACATACCAGCAGCGTGCCACAATAACGGCCATACCCGCAACACCCTACAGACGGAGCATTTTCTGGTGTTACTCAAGCAACCCAAATACCTGTTTTTGTTGGCGATGATGGGGTTGGCAGCATTTGTCTTGCTGTCGCCGCTGTCGTCGCTCACCAGCACTCAGAACCAGACGCTGGCGCTGGTGCTGCTTATCGTGCCGCTCTGGTCAACCGGTGCGATTCCTGAATTTCTGACTGCCCTGATTTTTTTCCTGATCGTTATCCTCTGTGGCCTGGCACCTCCCATAGAGGTGTTCGCAGGGTTTTCATCCACCGCGCTGTGGTTGATTTTTGCTGGCACGGTCATTGGTATGGGTATTCAAAATACCGGCCTGGGAGATCGCCTGGCCAGCGGCCTGCAAACGCTGCTGGCGGGCAGCTATCATCGCCTGATCATCGGTCTGGTACTGATTAGTCTGCTGCTTGGCTTTTTGATGCCGTCATCCATGGGGCGTCTGGTGATGATGCTGCCGATTGTGATGGCGCTGGCAGACCGGCTTGGCTTTCAGTCCGGCAGCCCGGGACGCTCTGGTATTCTGATCGCCGTTGCCATTGGCTCCCACATCCCTACCGTGGCCATTCTCCCCGCCAATATCCCCAATATGGTACTGAGTGGCGCGGCTGATTCGCTTTACGGGATCCAGTTCGGCTTTACCGATTTCTTGTTATTACACTTTCCGGTGCTCGGACTGGCCAAGGCCGGATTGCTGATCGCGATCATCCTCTGGGCCTATCCGGCACGCGAGTCGAACGAGATTCTGGCGCAAGGCAATACCACGACCAATGCCATCAGGCAGCCGTTTGATGGCAAACAAATCCGTATGCTGGCCATTCTGGCCATCGCTCTCGGGCTTTGGTTGACGGATGAATGGCATGGGATTAACCCTGCCTGGGTCGGCCTGGGAGCCGCCATTTTTCTGATGCTGCCTGGTGTTGGGTTGGTCGATGCAGAAAAATTCAATATGAATGTCACCATGCTGGTGTTTATTGCTGGCATTCTCGGCATTGGTGCCCTGATCAATAGCACGGGCCTTGGCCAATGGCTGGGACAACAGCTGGAATACGCACTGCCACTGGAGCCAGGCCAACACTTTCGCAACTTTCTGTCGTTAGCCGCCAGCGCCTTTCTTGCTACCCTGCCCACGACCCAGGCCGGAGCACCGGCCATACTCGCACCGATGGCCCAACATCTGGCTGAGTCATCCGGGTTTCCGCTCCAAACCGTACTGATGACCCAGGTTCTGGGCTATTCCAGCATTATGTTTCCTTATCAGTCTGGCCCCTTGCTGATGGCGGTTTATATGACCGGGGAACCCGTGCGACGGATTCTCAAGGTGCAGTTTCCGCTGTCACTGATTACCCTGCTGGTATTGGTGCCCGTGGATTACTTCTGGTGGGATTTTCTCGGTATGTTTGACCCGTCATAAACAAAAAAACCGGATGCCTGTGACGGCATCCGGTTTTTTAGTATCTGATGGATCGCGGCGCTTGATCCGCTATCCGGTCAGCACGGGATCAACCCTGACTGGCGTTGCCCTTGCGCGGCGGACGGCTGCTGCGAGGCGGCCCATCCTGACGGCGACTATCACGACGCGGTGCATCACCACGACGATTATCAGTGCGACGGCTGTCGGTACGACGTGGCGCTGCAGAGGACGATTCCAGCGCCAGCTCTGAACGGTAAGGACGAATCCCCAGTGCCTGACCACAAACACGGGCCTTGCGCAGTACCGCCATGGCGGGTTCTGGCATGCCATCCGGAAGATCGACAACAGAGTACTGTTCAAAAATCTCGATGTGACCAATGAAGGCACTTTCCAGATCAGCTTCGTTGGCAATCGCGCCAACCAGGTTACCCGGCTTGAGGCCATGGTCGTAACCAACACCGACCCAGAAACGCTGCATTTCCACATCCGGCTTGCCTTTTAGCGGCTTGGCACGGGCATCCGGTGCAGCTTTACGCGGCTCACGTGCATCACGCGATTGACGTGGCGCACGTTCATTACGATCACGGGGATCGCGTGGCTCACGCGTTTCGCGAGGTTCACGACGAGCACGCAAGTCTTCGTTTTCGTCCAGGAACAACGGCTTGTCACCCTGAATCAGGCTTGCCAGTGCTGCGGCCAATTCCAGCGGATCCACTTCGTGTTCCTGCTGTAACGATTCAACCATCTCGCGATAGACGGAATTTTTTTCCGGGCTGATGGCTTCCAGAATGCGCTGCTGGAAGCGCGACTTGCGCTTGGCATTGACGTCTTTTGCCGTTGGCAGCTGCATTTCTTCAATCTGCTGACGGGTAGCACGTTCAATGTCGCGCAACATGCGTTTTTCACGACCACGAACAAAAGCAATCGCCGCACCTTCACGACCGGCACGGCCAGTACGGCCAATACGGTGTACGTAGGATTCGGTGTCTTGCGGAATGTCGTAGTTGATAACGTGGGAAATACGCTCAACGTCCAGACCACGAGCCGCGACGTCGGTCGCAACAATAATATCCAGTCGACCGGCCTTGAGCTTCTCAACCGCTTTTTCACGCAGCTGCTGCGGAATGTCACCATTCAGCGGCGCACAACGGAAACCATGCTGTTGCATGAAATCAGCCACTTCTTCGGTAGCCTGCTTGGTGCGTACAAACACCATCATGGCATCAAAGTCTTCCACTTCAGCAATACGCAACAGCGCATCGTTTTTGTGGGCGCTGGTTACAAACCAGTAGCGCTGGGAAATATTGGAATTGGTGGTGGTCTTGTTCTGGATCTTGACCTGTACCGGGTCTTTCAGGTGAGTCTCGGCAACACGCTGGATTTCTTTTGGCATGGTCGCGGAGAACAAGGCAACCTGACGGGTGCGTGGCGTGTGCTCCAGAATCCAGTTAACGTCGTCGATAAAGCCCATACGCAGCATTTCATCGGCTTCGTCCAGTACCACAGCCTTGATGTCAGCCAGGTTCAGGCTGCCACGACGCAGGTGATCCATCACTCGGCCGGGTGTGCCCACAACCCATTGCGGACCACGCTTCAGCTCGCGCAACTGAGTACCGTAATCGGTACCACCATAAATAGCCGTAACGTTGATGTCGTTCATGTAACGACTGTACGTTTTGATGGCTTCAGCAACCTGTTGGGCCAGCTCACGGGTAGGAGCCAATACCAGTACCTGAGGTGTTTTGAAATCTGCCTGGGTGCGTGCCAGCAATGGCAAGGCGAAGGCAGCGGTTTTACCAGTACCGGTCTGGGCCATACCCAAAACGTCCTGACCAGCCAACAATGGCGGAATACCTGCGGCTTGAATCGGAGAGGGTGCTTCGTAGCCCAGCTCTTCAAGTGTACGCAGAATAGAGAATGGGAGGCCCAGGCTGGCGAAACCAGCGGGTGTAGTATCGGTCATATATTACCTATAGCAGTCACAGAGGCAGGGCGTTGGCCGTGTCTTTCAGAACAATGTCTGAACTGTGAGCTGATACCTGCACCTGTCTGTAGTGACGGTGGTCTCTGGTACCAACTATCTGCATTCGGCCTGGCCCGACATGTTTGTTTGTCGAAAGGGGGGCGGACTATACAGGATAGAAAAAATAATTTCCTGTTCTTTCTTGGCGTTGTAACAAAAACTACACGCTATTCTGCTTTGACCCTCAACTCGCTATACTCCCGGCTCATTTATTTGAGGAGTAACCCTGATGCTGAAAGTGAACCAGTATTTCGACGGCAAAGTCGCTTCGATTGGCTTGCAAACAAGCACGTTGCCAGCCACCGTTGGCGTCATGCTGCCCGGTGAATACGAATTCGGCACCAGCCAGAACGAAGTCATGACGGTCGTTTCCGGTGCCATCGATACGCTGCTTCCCGGTGCAACCGAATGGCAGTCCTTTGCCCAGGGTCAATCCTTCGCCATTGCTGCTGAGCAGAAATTCCAGGTGCGTATCACCACTGACACCGCGTACTTCTGCACTTACGAATAAGTTTTCGAACAAGCCAGTAAAGAAGCCGACGACTCGGGTCGCCTGTTCGATTTACTCGGGCAGCGACTCAGAGGGTAACGCCTGCAGCATCCCTTCGACAGACTCCGGCTCCAATGCCTGGTCATACCAGAAGCCCTGGTGCACCACGCAACCGGAACGGCTTAAAAAATCCGCCTGACGGGCATTTTCAACCCCTTCGGCAACCAGCCCAAAACCCAGCTCCTGTGCCATTTTAACAATGGTACGGGTGATAACCTGGCTGTCCCCCGCGTCTTCCACTCCAGAGACAAAGCTGCGGTCGATTTTCAGCTTCTGTAACGGGAACCGATGCAAATAACCCAGCGATGAATAGCCGGTACCAAAATCATCAATCACCAGACCAATGCCCAGATCATTGATGGCTGAAATCAGTGTCAGTACCTGCGGTGTTGGCTCCAGCAATGCCCCTTCGGTCAGTTCCAGTTCAATATCACCGGGCTGCAAGCCGAACAATCCAACCAGCGATTGCAGTTGCTCCAGCAAATTGCCGGCAACAAAACTTTGCTGCGATATGTTCACCGCAACCGGTACCACAAGCAGGCCCTTGCTGCGCCAATGGAATATCTGGCGGGCCGTTTGCTGCAAGGCAAAACGGTCAATGTCCGGCATCAGACCTGCATCATGGGCACTACCCAGAAAACGATCCGGCAGCAACAAGCCGTCGGCCGGGTGCTGCCAGCGAATCAAGGCTTCAAGCCCGACCAACTGGCCGGTGATGGCATCAACCTGGGGCTGATAAAACAGCCGCAGGCCACTGCCATTTTGCAAGGCCACACGTAACTGACTAATCAGCTCCAACCGCGACGCGGCCGCCAGGGTCATGTCATTGTGGTAATAACAAACTGAATCGCGCCCAGCGCGCTTGGCTTCATGCAACGCGGTATCAGCGTTGTTAAGCAATTGCAGGGCTGAGTCTCCATGTTGTGGGTATATTGCCACTCCCATACACACGCTGACATACACTTCGAACCCGGCATCCAGGTCGTAGGATTGCTGCTCCAACTGGCGAATCCGGGTAACCACCTGCAAGGCATCATCCTGACTGGTCAGGTGCGGAATCAGCACACAAAACTCATCACCGCCGAGACGGGCCACATTTTCGCTACCCAGCCCACAACGAATCAAACGAAGACCAAACGCCTTGAGCAATTCATCGCCGTAGACATGCCCCAGGCTGTCGTTAATGGGTTTGAAATCATCAATATTAATGACCACAACGCCGACTTGCTTCGGTGCATCAGCCGTCGTAATGGCGGTTTCAATACGCTGGATGGCCAGGTTACGGTTAGGCAGGCCGGTGAGCACATCCCGATTCGCCAGCCATTCGGTGGACAGCGATAGCTGGCGACCGCTGGTCGCACCCTGCAACATGATCACCAGATAACGTACTGACTCATCCTCCCGCCGAATGGTCGTCACCCTGACCAGATGAGCAACCACATCTCCGGATGCCAGACGGTGATCTATTTCACCGACCCAGCTACCGGTACGACAGCTACTGACCAGAATATTGCGATAAAACGCGGGCGGGTGCTGCGCCCGGTGAAGACTCTGTAATTGTTTGCCTGCCAGTGTTGCGGCGCTATAACCGGTCATCCGGCAAAACGCCGGATTGACGGATTCAACGGTGCCGCTGCACGACAACACCAACACCCCTTCCTCCATCTGCTCAACAATCCGGTGATACAGGGGCAACGTGCTCTCCAGCCGGTTGGTCGAACCGATATCCTGCACCAGTCCATAACGCCAGATCTCACCGTTTTGCTGTCGTTCAACCTCGGCTCGCACGTACACGCACCGCTGTCGACCAGTGGGCAGCACAATCCGACACTCCAGCTGATAACCTTCCCCCTGCCTCAGACTCTCGGTAACCGTCGCCAATACCCGCTGACGATCGTCCTGGTGAATACGTCGCGCCAGATAGGGTAAACGCACCGCCTCGCCATCCAGCAAGCCAAACAACTGCTTCAGCTGTGGCGAGACCCGCAGCAAATTCGTAGCCGGGTGATACTCCCAACTTCCCACCCCGGACAAACGCTCAATGTCCTCAGCAACCCGCACCTGGCACTGCAGCAGAGTGTCCAGCACTCCGACATCCGCGAATACCACCGCCATATGCGCCAGCGTCAGCAATGCTGAACGTCCTTCGCTCGACAGCACCATTTCGTCTTTTTCAAAAGCAAACGCCATCACCGCCCGCGGGCTGCCATGACTGACCAGGGGTAACACTAACCCCGGCATACCACCGAGCAAATATTGCCACACCGAAATGTCCTGGCCCGATTGCGGTGCCTGGCACTGGTAAATATCCGATAACGCCTCACCAGACTGCATCAGCGAGTCCAGTGAAAAATCCGCCAGCCGATTCAGCACATCCACCGGCTGCTGGCTAACCACCACATCCACCCGGCTTTGCCAACTGATTACCGGCGAAGAAATCAACAACATGGCATCGACAGCACCCATCGCTTCGGCCACCAGGAACAGCATCCCTTCCAGATCCCCCTGAACCGTATCCCCTTCACTCGATACAAACGCCCGAGCACAACGCTCAACCACCTGACATAAACGGCGATTTCGGCTGCGGTGAAGGGTTTGGTTCGCTGCCACCAAATTCGAAGCGGGTTTGGCTGATTCGGGAAACGATCCGATCACAGAAATTCTCCCGCAGGCAGTTCACAAAACGACCTGCAATCCAATAAAAGTACAACCTGGGCAGCGTCAATCTACAGACGAAGAACCAGACCTCTCATCAATTTGACGTAATCGCCCGCAACAACCACACGCCGACAGGTTACTCTTGTAGAACCGTCGTCCGGATAGCTAAAAAGATCTACTGTACGACCGATCACCAATGACTTATATATCAAAAATGAACGTTTACGCCTATAGGAACCATACAAAGAGTTCTATTAAAAAATAGCCGCCACGGACTGATAGCCGTTACCAAGATAGTTGAATTTTTGCTAATTTATGTAATAACAACGACAGAAACTTGTGCTTTATGAAATAAAAGTGTCACTACAGCCTACGGAAAAATGCGCCATGTTCGATAAAACTGATCTG
>TARA_R110000868_G_scaffold30953_4_pt1 | contig 32908 bp, 36 predicted proteins | sample TARA_R110000868 | Tara Oceans TARA_R110000868 (sample SAMEA4397489) | marine metagenome | biome: Polar Biome; feature: [SRF] surface water layer (ENVO:00010504); material: water (ENVO:00002006), including particulate matter (ENVO:01000060) such as... | depth 5 m | reverse complement strand
ATATTACCAGCATAGTCTCCGGTATAAGGCTGTTCGATTTGTCTTACATAACTACCAGTATACGGCTCTTGTACTTGATCCGCATACGCGCCTGAATAATTCTGACCAATCTGTGCAGTATATTGACCGCCATAAGGTTCAAGATCCTCACCGACATATGAGCCGGTGTATACTTCTTCTATTATAGATTCGTAGAATCCTGTATAACCTTCGTCAAGATCGGCTTCATATTGACCCGCATACGGTTCAAGAATATCAGACTCATAGGTGCCAGTATATGGCTCAATGATATCACCCACATATCCACCGGTATATTCTTCAGGCAGTTGTGCTGTATATTGCCCTGTATAACCTTCGTCAAGATCGGCTTCATATTGACCTGTGTAAGGTTCTTGTATCCCGCTGGCGTAAGTACCTGTATACGTTTCATCGATATCGCCTGTATAGTCACCGGTATAATCTTCAGGCATAATGCCTTCGTAGCCACCGGTATAGTCTTGATTGATTTCACCACCGTATAAGCCGGTGTATCCTTCACCAATATCACCGCCGTATTCGCCGGTGTAAGGCTCGACTATTTGCCCAGTGTAAGAACCGGTATATTCTTCATCAATTTGTCCTGCATATAAGCCTGTGTAATCTTCTTGTATTTGACCAGTATAAGTTCCCGTATAATCGCCGACATAACCAGCATCATAGGTGCCGATGTAATTCTCGAATACTTCACCTTCATATGCACCAGTATATGTTTCGTCGATGTCCGTTGTGTATTGACCTGTGTAAACGTCTTCATATTCGCCGTCATAGAATCCAGTATAATCTTCAGGTATAATACCTTCATAACTGCCGGTGTAGTCTTCAGGTATAATACCTTCATATGCACCAGTATATTCGGAAGTATAATCCGAAGTATACGAAGCATCATATACTTGACCATCATATTGTGACGTATATGATTCACCATCATATGTTTCGCCGCTATAATTTTCTTCGGCGGCCGCGCCTTCATATTCTGTAGTATAGAAATCTAGATCTTCTTCGCCCAAATATGTGCCGGTATAGTTCTCAGCATATTCTGTTGTATAATCTGCTTCATATAGTGCGATATAATCTGTATCGTAAGCGACATCATAATCACCTAGATATTGAGAAATGTATGTACCAGTATATTCCGACTCATACGCGGCATCATAAGGTGCAACATACTCACCTGCATATCCAAACTCGTATGTCGGTATATACTCCGACTCATATTGTGCTACATAATCTGACACATATTGGGACTCATACGTGCCAGTATAATCAATTGTCGATTCATAACCCGCTTCTTCATTGTAAGATAAACGGCTATCAAGGGCTTGCCCACGTGTTTCCCATACACCTTCTTCGGTTGGTATGCCTTGTTCGCTTGATCGCAATCGATAGGTGCCAATGCCAGACTGCATGATAACACGTTTAGCTCTTTCTCCAAACGTAAATGCAATTTGTGGGTCGTTCATCTCTTGAAGACCGGCAAATATACCAGCGTCTCGCTTGGTGAACATGGGTTTGAAAACTACCGGAGCAGTCTCATCTTGTCTTAGCCAAATGCTATAACTGATGGAAGTAGAATCAGAGCGAGTATCGATAAACACATCTGGTAACCATACAGCCCAATCAGCACCAGGTGAGCCATCTGATAATCTAAATGTACCGGGTCGTTCGTTCTGTACAATATTTGAAACAAGTCGCTGAGTAAGGACATCTAATTCAGACTCGTTCATTTCTTTCAAACCATTCCGTACTCTATCAAAGAATACAGGATTTCTTTTGTCTGGACCAGTTTCTTGTATTGAGCCACCTTCTTGATACAAAGGTGTTTCAATAACAGTTTCACATCCAAAGGCATCTTTATCTTCAACACGCATGTAAGATGGTATTGAGCCTTGTTTTGTTGGAGTCGTATTTGTTTGGTCGAAAGATGATGTATCAATTGACACACCCAAATAACCTTCGCCTGTAAAGGATATTGTGTAAGTGGCTGTGAATGTGCCTTGAAGACTATTAGAAAAGTCTTCCCAAGAAACGGTGTTTCCTATAATGGACGTTGCAGCAGGTGATGCGGTAACATCTTGAATGATATAATTTGAACTTTGTGAAAACGTAAGGGCTGCTTCCAGTTCTTCAAATCCAGCTTGAGTATGACTAACATCGTAAACTACATTAACAATTACAGTATCATCTTCGTACACTAGAGGTGGTAAAGGAGGACCTTCCAGGCTATGTGTATGAGTTGTGGGCGATCCTGTAACAGTTACATTGTATGTACGTTCACGTTGTTTTTCTGGATCAGTAGGTAATTGAGGATTATAAACCGTATCAACGTATTCACCGATATTGGTGGTAGTTGCGGTTGCACCGTTTGTGAGTGCTGAAGATTCTAATTTAGTTATATTACTTAAAAACTTACCTGCACGATAAGCCATATAGTCTTCTTCAGAGACCAACATCTCCTTGATAGCACCAGTATTATTGGCGTTAGCAGCAAACCGAAAAGGGACTGAAGAAAAAGACATTAACTAGACCACTTTAAAAAACATGGATCTATTTATAGGTTTTTTTCAAGCAGTGCTTTCAAAATAGATTTGATTTCTGACAAATCCTCTTCTATCAGAACCATACGTTGGTTAGATGTTTCTCGCTCTCGAAGCACTCGCCGACTTTCTGCTTGGCGTTTCTGGGCAGCCGCGATCTTAGCGAAATCAACGTTTAAAATAGCGTTGCTTTCGGGATCACGAACTAACCCAGGATAACCTTCAACTTTTAAATACTCTTTCATGGTGTAATTAGTTACTCGCTAAGTATTTGTTACCTATTTCTCTCAGTTGAGGACCTTTATGCGTCCCGCCCATAACAAACTTGGTCTGTACTTGGGTGAATGGTGTTAAGGTACCGCCTTTATCTCCAGGTAAGTAGTTCGCTCTAACAAACACTCCAGGAGCCGTATTGGGTATGGGAAGCTCAGGCGCTTTCAAGATCCAAGAGCAGTTTGCGAGATTCTCATCGCCCGCACATGTGCGATAATAAAAATCAACGAATGCGCCATTAGGTAAATTCAAATCTACAGTCACATCAATACCGGACGCAGGTACAGCGAGTGTTACGGGTGTAGTGATATGTTTAGATCCAGTATTACCACCTGAAGGCAACGTTTCTGATTGAGGATTAATTTGATCGCTTGGAATCAAAGATGGATCATCGATACATGCTCCGACTAATGCCAGTGAAGCCCGTTGTAAATCAACAATTGGACTAACATAATCGTTTGATGTTTTGAGATCGACTTTCACATAAGCAGACTCGTTGCCGCCAGCGGTGCCGCCACCTAAACCGCTTGTACCATCTTGTGTAAACACACCGTCGGCCGACACGTTGGCGCCGCCGTTAGCAGGTCTATGAAATATTGCACGAGGCTTATCAAACTCAATATTGACATCTGGTGTAATCTTTTCATATTTGGCATCAATAATGGTACCAGATGCGCCGTTAGGCAAGAATCGCTCGGACTCAGGCTGTGACGAATAGGCTCCTGAAATAAACTTAGCAGAATATTCAGCAGAAGTGAAGTTAGGAATAATCGTTTCAACGGTTGGATTAGCGGTATCAAACACAGAGTTGCGTGTTGCAAGAACTTGAGTGCCACCACCTGAGATATTAGCAGTACTACTTTTTGCATTAGGAAGAGTGAACTCGTATCCAGTAATGTCTGCTTTCGTAATCAAGAGGTTTATATCATTGATATCTGCTTCTAAAATGTTACCAATATCAGTTGCACCACTAAGACGAACGTAATCACCCACTTTATGCCCATGACAATGATGTGCCACAAAGGCTACAGTAGGAGTTGCGGTTGTTAATTTAATTGGATTCTCGTCTAATGCTTTTGCGGGTAGCTCGGCATTCTTTAACAGAAGTGTGCCGCCACCAACATCAAATTTAGCACGTTCCAGCTTCATCATTAGATCTTGTTCTTTAGACTCTATCCACCAAACACCAGTCTGAGGTAAGAACAACTTACCTAATTGTGGTTGGGTTGATACCGTACGACCTGGATTACCAAGAATCGCCTCACGTGTCCTTGCACTAAAGATCTTATATTCGGTTGAAGCCGAAGTGATTACAATTGCATATTCCGTCCATGGCTGTAAGAAAACTGGCTCAGTAAACTCAAACACCGATGGCTTTGTAAGTATCGTTGACAATGCTGGCTCAATACCAATAGCATTTGCCTTAGTCGCATCATATGTACTGCTGTTGTTCGGCAACATAAACACATGCGAGTCTGGTACAATCTCCGTATTAGAAGGCTTACCATCAACAACAGGTCGTATATGAACCGATATGGGTTGATTACTAGTTGTATCAATTGTCTGAAAATACAAACTAACTTTGGTCAGCACAGCACCAAACTGATTGTCAACATAGAATGTTTGTGACAAGGGATTTTGTGGTAACGTCACAGATAATACGTTGTTACCAAAGAACTGCTTGTTGTTCACGTTAACATAGTCTGACAATACTTGACTCATCTCACCGTTTAGACTACTTAATACAACGGGATTGGTTTGAGGACCATATTGCCCTGCAATTTGTGGTTTATAAAAACCAACATCAGTATTTGATACGGCATCAAGAGCCTTCTTCATTTCTTGTGGTGAAAACGCGGCAGGGAATCCTGCACTATATGGCAAGGGCCACCGAGTTTGATTACCACGAGTCGTAAGTATGTTTCTCCATTTATGCCACATTGAGCCTTGTACTGTATAATATGAAAACGCTTTACTATCAGCAGCAGCCCAATTGTTCTCGTTAATATCGAGAAGTTTAAACTCACGTACACCTGCGCGGAATCTCAGATAGTTGAATCGTATTCTACGAGGACGATTCTTACGAGCCAAATAATATGATGGGCGTAAATTAGGAATCCAAAACGATCCAATCACTTCGCCGTTCTGGTCAGATTTCAGTTCTGTAGTGCCATCAGGATGAGCGGCCAAAGAGTTCCATGTATACAGGTTGCCGTTATCGTCTAGACGATCTGCCCATTGTACAAACGCTGTTTCTGTTTTACACCAAGCACTTACGTCTTTACCATCAAAGAATGGTGTGAACTTAGTGTTCGGCTTCAGCCCTTGCGCTTTGAAGAAAATCTTTCTAGAACGAATCCATGGAATCAAAGCAAGATCCACATACCTACGACCAATTCTTTTACGAATTGTGTCACGTGATACTACTCGCCTTACAAATCCTCGGTTATTTCTGGAACCTGTTTCAGATGAATATTGGTCTGTTTGATAACGGTCGCTACGAATTTGTACTGAACCGCGACCGTCAGCGATACCGCGACCGGCACTGTGCCACACATCTTCGTCGGTTCGTCCTTTCCAGTTCCACTGCCAGTTATTCCACAAGAAGGCTTGTTTGGTATCAACTCGTGACGTACCAGCAATTGCCTTAACTGCTTCTTCTTTAGAATCTTTCCACTCATCAGAAGATGGTGATAGTTTGATCACACCAACGTTATCAACCTTTCCAAAAGGATTGACTGCAACTTTATTGCTTGCAATGTCTTGGAACTTCCAGTCTTGATGTGTGTAGTCAAGATAAACGTTGTCACCTTTCTTCAACACGTTTGTGCTCAAGGTGCCGTCAGTCTCCATAATAAGACGAATGTTATCTTCATCAATCATTGGTCTTATTAAGTTGTTTTCGGGATCAATTGCGGCTGCATAATCTCCGTTATCGGTGTCAGACTGTGATTGATCTTGTACTGGATCCACATTAAATCCAGCCTCAGGTCGTTCATTACCCGCACTATCTAAACTAGGGTTGTGAAGTGCCCGAAGCTCGGCAATATTCAATTCAGTATATGATGTTAAATCATCAACCTTTGCCTCAAGCCCTGCAATATCTTTCATCGTGTATCGTTTGTGTTCGATAGGTCGAATCTGTATGTCATCGGCTGAATGTGTATTTGCATTCATAAGAATCTGATATAACTCTAATGAATTGTCGGGGGTGGGCTTCAACTGTGGGTTACGTGATTGTTGACCCATTAGTACCTGAATGTCACCCTCTTGAGTAGCAATCAATTTATCCGCACGTGGCAAGTAATAGTCTGCGTCAGCAGTAATAGAAGTGCCGTTCTGAGGTAAAAATTTAACGTTTGCAAAACTGTTAGCCGCATTCTTATCTGGTCTAAAGTCTAGAAAGTTGCGAAGGCTAACGTTCGTGCCATCTTTAAGCGTATGTTCAGGAATATCAGCATAAGGTATTCCGTCATAACTACCAGGACCAAAGAAGTTGTTAGTACCGTTTCTTTGAAAGTATGTGAACTCTACGTAGATTGTGCCCGGATCTGTTTCACCTTCTTTGAGAATCAGTTTAGACACATCATAGTAATTATCTCTTTGACCATCATCAAAGATGAATCGTTCACTTACATCAACACCACCTGAGGTGTCTTGCTTAATAACAGTAACGTTCGCCACATCAACAACATCATCAGAACCTACTTTTATGTTAGCCACACCGGCTGACACCGTAAGAGTATTAGTAGCAGCAGTTAATGTTTTACTTTGCGCTGCGAAGTTACTAGTAACCGCAGTTTGAACATAGTACGTAAGACGATAGTTGCCGTCAGTTCCGCCTGCTGTATCTGCTGTGGTACCAGTTATGGATGTCGGTTGTTGTACAGTAATATCAGTAGGATCATCCGTGTTTGCAATCAACCAATCGCCTGTGTTAGCATATGATTCGTTAGCGCCCAAAGCCGGAAGAGGGAATGTACCAGCCGTGGCCACAACCTCGGCAGATCTTTGATCCACATAGAGTACATCGTCTAGTGTTGCACATCTAGGTCGAGAAGTTGGCATCAACAAATCGTTGTCTTGCCCACCAAATAGCTGTGCTGGATCGGGCCCAATAGTGTATAACGCAGTACTGCTTGTTCCGATACCTTGAACTGAATCGAAACCTTTGCCGGAATTTAATTCCACATCAAAGAGATATAGACGCAACCCGCCAGTAAAGGGCTCTACGCCTCTGACACGGGTTGTTCCAATCGTCGTACTACCTGCATCAGAATATAAGTTAACTGTAGCATAGTTGTTAAGCACAGGAAGAATTGAAGATGATTGCACTTCAACATAGTTACCATATACAACTGGAACCGTATCTTTTAGGACTAGCTCGGTAGACTGCGAACGTGGCACAATCAACTCGATGGCTGAAGGATTCTCTACACGATATCCGTTGACATAAGCCAAGCCGGAAGAAACCGTGATTGCAAGATTCGCATCGTCGGCAGAATCAAAATCAACAGTAAACGGATTAACAATATAATCACCAGACTCTTCTTGTGTACGAAGCGCCATCACGTCATTAATTTTGTTATAACCATCTGCGGTCTGAACAGACTCAACAATCTTACCGTTCTCGGCGCGGCCGATAAACACAAAGGTGTCTCCAACAGCAACAGCGGCACGAGTGGTGAAGTCTAGAAGAATCTGATATCGCTCTGCTCCAGGTGAGGACTGGTTGATGTTCTCACCAGCATTGTCATATAGATTAACATTGTCATTAACGTTAATGATCAACTGTCGTACTTTAAAACCCAGATCTGCATCGGCACTCGTAGTACCGTCAACATATTTATCGTATGGCCTGATTATTAATGACTGTTCTTGTGCTTGGACAAATCGACCTAGTACAAAGAAGTCGCCGGCTGCAACGTCTACTCGAACACCACGACCCGTATGTGCTGTAGCAGGAGACTCAACTGCGCCAGCGCCGCCTTTAAGTGTGATAGTGTAACCACCACCGTTCAACTCTGCGCCCGCTGCAAATTCGGGAGGCGTGCTTCCTTGGACCGTATTACCACCATCAATGTATTGAATATACAGAGTGTCTGTAACAAATTGACCAGCAAGTGGTTGTACTTCGACAACTTTACAACGAATGTTACCGTCTGAAAGTATGGTGCCAACAGGTATACCCGCAAAACCGCCGGTGCCCGTGGTCGTATGTACCTGTAAGAAGATGTAATCTCCATTAGCAGATAATCCACCACCATTTACTAAGGCGCCCTCTTTGAATATGTTGGAGCCAAACCGAGACATTTCTCGGTACATAAGCGTCTGCATTTGCGTGAGTTCTCTCGCTTGCAGCGCCCGCCCACTTCGAAAAAGTATCTGATGATAATGATCAGAATCCGAGTAATCGTCGTTAAACGTTCCCGATAGTGTGGTTGAGGTAAAATTCGTAGCCATGTTTTATCCTAATTGAATAACTATTCTAATGTCTTCGGTTTGATCATCTTCTTTAGTGATCCCAGTCGTTGGTGTATCTAACCCTTCAGCTCCAACGTTATTTATGTACAATATTTCGCCTGAATATGCGTTGATTGACGGGTTGTTTTGTGCGGTAAACGTTGCTGTAGTCCCAGATCCTCCGCTGACAGCACTCACAGTATTATCTACTGCGAAATCAAATGGTACAAAGCCAGTGGTTTCGTCTTGATAATAATATAACTTGTTAGCTACGGTATCGTGGTAAAACACAACACCCTTTGCTGTTTTACCACCATTCTCGACACGTTCGTCTTCTGCAAATGGACCGCCTGTCGTGATTGTCACGTCAAGACTTTTCATTGCGTTCACAGTGTCGCCAGTGAATTTAGAAGTAGAGCCAAACTGTAAAATGTCTTTTACGACACCAATCTGATTGAAATCGTTTTCAGCAAGAATGGTATCAAACTCATCACCAACAAAATCTACTTGTAATAATATTGCACTGGAGTTTAATGTCTTTAATGGTACTGCATTTAAACCCGCTTGTGAAATAATCGGGCGAAGAACAGCGTCACCAACAGATGTTACCACGTTAGCATAATTGTAGCCACTGCCGTGTGACAAAGGCTTACCAATCTGACCAAGATCGGCTCCATCAGAATCTATTTCAACACGAACAATTTTACCACCTACCACGTCACAATTAAACTTCGCACCGGTGCCGTTACCTACAATGGTGATAGTCGGTGCAGATGAAATATTTGTTCCTGCACTGTCAATAGCGATACCAATAATTTCACCAGCTACCGCACTGTCTTGATTGTTTCTCTGACTGAGTTCTTCAGTTATTGTAAGAATCTCATTACCGGATCTAATTGTCTTTACCGGTATAAAACCTGAGGTGAGAAAGTTGGCTACTGCAAGATTGCTTAGTTTATAAAGATATCGCCAAATATAATCATCGTCTGTCCTAAAAGAACGAGATACCAAACCAGACTCATCATACGCTGCGGCTTTTGTAGTAGTTGGCTCATCTGTGACCGGCTTGACACGACCATCCTCTTCCTTACCTTGTTGTACACAAACAAAAACTTCGTTTAATGAATTCATTACATGATAGGCGTTGTTGGTCGTATCATCATAAGCCGAATAGATTGCGGTATTGTTCCAATCAACTCTTGGTACAACAAATGAGGAGTTGGATAATGTCTTAAGCGACTGTAATCCATGACGAAATTCCTGTTGAAAACGTCTGGAATTAAAATCTTCTCCAAGAGTTAACTCAGTCGGTCGGGCTAAGCCAACATAATACTGAGATCCCACAGAGTCCAAATCGTTTTTAAACGACTGTAAAAAGATCTCATTGAAACTAGTTGTAACCGAAGATGTCATAAATTTAACCTGTTATCGATTTCTTTATTTATACTGTATCCGTAATGACAGCACTGGATTTCGATGCAGTTTCATCAAATCCAAGAATGTTATTACGTTTTGCGCTAATTGTTGATTCGTTCGCGGGCACGGCCGTTATTTTCAGATTTGGCTCGCCTGCTATAAGAACACCGGTAAAATTACTGAACGATATAATACCAGTGCTTTCGTTATATTCACCAATGTTATCGAGTAATGGTTTACCTGTGTTGATATCAATTACTTCGATGACTCGTGATTCAAGTCGGTTTCTTAGGAAACAAACTTTGGTACTATTATCGACAGAAGAAATATTAAATGTGCCACTCTGAATGATATATTGATCATCGTCGGGTGCAGCAATGCCTACAGGAAACGAAACTTCATAGACCTTCTTATTCGATACAGGTACAAAACGATTCTGCATACGAATGCTAGACCTAGAAGATAATATCGAGGGGTCTGCGTCATCAATGAGTGTCAACATGTTAGAACGTCTAAACGACTTGTCAAAACCACCTAGCTGTTCAGTGAAATAGTCTTCAACTGTTTGATTGACCTTATTCTGAATTGCTGTTTGTGCAAGACTTGTAAGGTTCGGATTCCATTGGAAAAGGGTGTTGACCTCAAGAAACGTTTTATTTGGATTGGTAAATTCAATATTAAAGGATGCTACCGATAGATTCTTTGCTAATGCAATGATGCCTTGTTTTGTATCGTTTTGAATAGCATCCTGTTCAGTGTTATACACAATCGAAAGGAACACCGTACCAAACTGAGGAGGTATATTATCTTCACCACCCCATGATTTAATATCGTCAATAACATTAGAGTATTTACGTAACACCAATGAAGCATAGTCTTGTGCGGTCACCATGCGATTTTGTGCTGAGTAAAGATATGGAGCGTTCTTACGAACGGACTCAATAGATTCTTTAGTTGAACCAGCGCGTGAGCCATGTATCGTTGTCACAACAATAGGCAACGATTGATTTTGTATGTCACGTATCTGATTAACAGGAGTAAATGTTCTTGCGCCGTTTGCAGCAGGTCCACCCACTTGATCATAAAGGACTTCAATCTTGTTGCCGGCTTCAGGAAACTTACCAAGACGTGCGCCGTTACCAAACGTAAGTTCATACACTCCGTTGGGCGATTCTTTACATACGAATATTCTGGAGTTTTTATCTAATGTTGTAGCATCATTTAGATTGGTGTAAGTATCATATGCTTGTGTAGAAGTGTCTTTATATACACGCACCTTGACAGTCTCTAGATCAAGCGTCTGCGTTGGTATAAGAAAGCTTTCGTTTTCACCTACAGGACCTACAATGAAATTCTGAGTCTTCTCGACTCCTTCATAGATGGCAATGTTTTGGTTTTCACCTAACTGAAAGTAATATTGGTTTGCGCCATTGTTAACAGCCGTCAAGGTCTGACGTGTTTTGAAAGTATATGACTTGTTGTTGACCGTTGTAGTAAACGAAAAGCCTGCCGGCAGAGTCATTGTAGATGGCACTAATGGATTAGTAACATATATGCGGATTGCAGCACATGACGCGGTCGTAGATCGAACGGTATAGCCTAGTGCGGCCGCAAGACTTACAATAGATGAACGTAGTTGCGCGGTAGGCAAAAACGATTCATTTAACGCAAAGTTTGCCAACAATGAGTTGTAATGTGTATTATATGCCAACACGTCCAATAGACTGGACAGACCAGATGCTTCAAAATTATAATCTGAAAACTCATTCGTTTGCTCAAGGTAAACCTTCAGATTATTTTTAATCGTATCGAAGTCTAACTCTGTTGACTTGATTGTAGTTGCCATCTGTTCTCCTAAGGATTAGCTAACGGATATATGCCGAGAGCATCATCGAAGTTTATGTTAATACCACCTTCCGTCACTAAAGCGTTGAGGTCTTCTCCTAGTACGAAATTGCCCAAAAACTCTTGTATCGGTGGTGCAGGTGAAAAACCAGGATCACAAATCTCATCTGCACCTAGTGTTAACTTTAATATGTCTACGATACCGGTATTAATAACACGAAATTCTATGTAAACGTTTACTGAGTTATAATCTGGATTTGCAGTAACACGCAAATTGATGATAGCAACCCGAGGCTCCCATCGACTTATAGCATTCTTAACACGCTCAACAATCTCTTCACCGGTATCTTCATCAGCCAGTTCAAACAGAAGCCCTTGTAGATCACCGCCATAGTTTGGCTTGTAAGGTTTCTCAAAGCGATTCGTAAGCAATAGATTTTTTAATGCTTGCTTTACGGATGCTAGATCTGTTTTACGAAACACATCACCGTCGGTCGCAGTTCGGGCACCAAGAGATAGGTCTATATCTGAATAGACTCTTTCTTTGGTTACTCGTTGACTAAACGATAAATTACCGTCTTCGTTTTTGTTGCCAGCCATGTTGTTTAACTCTTTTTTGGTTATTTATATGATATCCAGGTCAATATCAAACAAGTTGTTAATACTTTCTTGTACTTCGTTGGCGGTGTTACCCAATGAGCGTGTGACATCTTTAACCAGTGTAGACTCTTCGGACTCTTCGTCGATAATCTCTAGCAATTCGTTTGCTGTTTGTAACTGCCCATTGAATAATGTTTGTATATCATACTTGTATGTAACGTCATAGTCTTCAGGTATCGCAGGTATCTCAATCACAATCTGACATGTTAAGGCTCCTGATACATCATAGGTGTCATAGTCAAGTGTTAACATATCATAATCAATGTAGTCTTTCCAATACACCGCTAAGTCAAACGTTTTGCGCGGATCAGTTTTGCCGTTCTTGTCAATCAGTTGATATACTACAGCTTCACCTGTTCTACGTTGTTCAAGAATTCCGCTAGGCTTTTCACCAACATAACTTGGTTTAGTAACAACCCATCCATCCTTTCCTTTACCATATGAAGCTCCCTTGATTAAACCTGCAGCGGCGCCCGCCAAGTTTTCACTGGGAAACGGAACTTCAATGACTTCAAATCTAGGATTAGGCTCATAAATGCCTTCACTGACGGTCAATCGGTGCTGAGAAAATTCTGCCTTACCAATGATTGATTGTAGTAAGTTGGCGTGCATTAATAGATTACGCGCAATCTGTTGAAAATCAGGGGGACCATCAAACCCTTTATTGTATAACTTACCTAACTGGGTTCTAGAGCCACGCGCACCCAGAAACTTTGCCATAGTAATACCTGGACCCAACGGAGTCTTAGAGGTAATAATCTTACCTTCAGGATCATACTTTGTTGATACTAAATTCTGTTTGTATGCCATTATTTTCTCTTCACTTTAAAACGTTTACTTCGATTATCAATTGGATTATTACCAAGCAATTCAATACCAAAACGTACTGTGCCTTTCTTGTTGGCAGAACGCCCGATATTCTTTGGTATAGTCTGTGTGAATTCTGAATTCAAAAGATTTTTACTAACCAAGTAACCCGTGAACTCGCCATTATCTCGGTTCTCATCCGCGCGTAACTTAGATCTGATCTCATGAATGTCTGGATCAAAATTGAATAGTTCAGAATACTCATCGTTCTTTAATATCTTTTCTTTGAGTTTACTATCAATAGCCACATTACGCACTCCATACGAACTGGTCGATAACATTAACTCAACAATAGGAGGCAAAGGAATAGGAGCCGAAGGTGGTAGCGGTAAAAAGGGCATAACACCTGGTTTTGGTACCGCCATTGTGGGTTTTGGTCCAGGAGTAGTGCCGCCACCTTTAATCGCAGTCATTGCATTGCCTGCACCTTTTGCAAACCCCGCGTAGGTTGATTTGATTGCGTAGTCGGCATGAAACGATTCTGTTGCTTTACCAACAAGACTTCCGTAGAATGTAGAAACGTTAGTCAACCCTCCAGGCATACCACCATAGGTCTTTCCATAATGATCTACAAGAGGACCTCCAATGGTGCCTTTGTGACCAATCATACTGATATGTCGCGCAGTAATGTTAGCAGTGCCGGCGGCCGCAACCCATTCTGAAACTGCTGTTGTGATTAGTTTATTACCTGAGGTTAATTCAATATCACCCTCAACAAAATGTTTGGCTGCACCTTTGACGATCATGTTCATATCATCTAGACATGTTGTGGTAGCCATACCAATTACTTGCTCACCACGGGCTCCTCTGATCGTATAGTTCTGATCCCTATTGACTGTCTTACTATGACGACCTTTGATGTTCTCTACTTTATCACCCGCAACCTCTAGATTGTAGTTACCTCCAACATCGACATTAAAGTCACCTGATACTCTTAGATTAACATTACCTTTGTAGATAAGATCGCCTTCACCTTCGACTATCACGGTATGATCGCCTGCGGTAACTTCAACCTTTTGTTTCTGGGATGATATCAAAACACTACCGTCAGCCCGCAATTCCATACCAGCACCAGTGCGATGCTTAATAAGAATGCGTTCACCCCCAGGAGTATCATCGACTTCAATGACATGACCAGATTCGGTTTCTTGTACTTGGTTTAATGGATATTCGGAAGGTCCTTGTTCTGTCAGTTGTAAATCAACACCAATCTCACTACCACCAACAGTTAGTTTGTTAATCTTTGCGCCAACTGCGGCTTTGTTAATGCTAGTACCAAAGAAGTAATCGCGTTTAGGATATTCACCAGACGCATCGATGTTGCCATCAAGTGCTACACCTACAGTCTCTTCTTGCGCGGCATCTATGAGAGTTTTTCTTGAAGATAAATCATCTTTCTTATTTGTCATTTTCCAAACCTCGCCTCTATATAATCTCTTACGCTAAATCCTGGATCTACCTGTGTAGTATCAATCTCACTATGACCAAAGAAAGACATTGCAGGATATGTATTGAACACCGCTCGACAGAAATGATCAAATGTATTAAACTGACTACGTGTTAACGATCTCGCTGAGATGAAATTCTCTTGATTTGGTGTGCCTGTTGGCGCATTAATACCACCTACAAATACAATATCTAACGATTGACCTGCTCCATTATCACCTTCTAGATTAACGGGTCGACCTCTCTGTAAAGAGCCATCACGGCGTATCACATAATGATATGAAATACCAGGTATACCGGCTGCTAAGTGCCAGTCATTAATCTCTTCGCTACCTATGTTCTTGTTCGTAGCCGTTTCAGTCCAATGTACAACAACTGCTCCAAATTTTCTAGAAATGAAACGTATTTCAGCCTGCATTTCTTCTACTGAACTAATGTACGGAAAGATCGGATTGTCTTTACCATCAGACCAAGAGTTTTGATAGTCACCGATTGTGTATGGTTTTCCAAACACATCAGAACTCGTCGATGATGCTGTCGCGCTTGTTATGGTAGAGTCGATGTTTGTTAACAATCTATCAATTTCTGCATAAGGTTTGCCTGTAGCATCATACAACAACTTTCGAGCGGCACTCACATCACCTGAGTCACCTTGAGACAATGCAAGAACGTCTTCTATTTGTTCGTCTGTCATACTAGGCGCAAAGGCTTTGACTTGTTGACGTAAATTTGTCAACTGTTTATTACTAATACCTTGTATGATACCAGTCTTAGAGCCTCCCGCAACCTTTGTACCTACAAGCCCTTTGTATTCTTCACCTTTGCGCGTAAAGGTTTGTCGATCTGCATCTTTGGTTTGTGTAGCACTAAGAACTTTCTTACCATCTTTACCACCCGATAAGTTTTTAAGATCTGTCTCAGCGCCCACAAGATTTTGTTTTACATTATCCGCTGTTGATACCAATTGGTCCAAATCAGTACCAACGGCATCCATACCAAACATTGCTGCATCAAATTCATCAGAATCAGATGGTCCAGTGCTTGACAGGCCGACTTTAGTAAATACTAGATTACCAAGCAAAGCACCATCGCTATCGACATTGGTCGTTGATAATATCGTCTTGTTAATATTGCGTACAGATGCCAGTGCGCTACCAACACTAGCCTTTAATTGACCGGTGACCTCTGTAACTGCGCTAGTCGCCAGACTTTTAAGTGAGTCCGCATCAAATGCACCTAGCTTTCCGGATGCCAGATTTTTACCTGCATTGAGTAAACCTTCGGGCGAAGCTTCTGCAATGATGTTTTGTAGGTTACCCGGCGCAATACCTAAGCCTGTGATAAGAGTTAGAATGCCTTGAATCTTATCCGCCGCAGTGGTATCTACTGATAAGGATGATGCTAGTGGAGTAACAACGCCGTCGGAATCTGGTTCACTATACGAAATTTCTACCTTAGCGCCGAATTTGCCTAGCAGACCAGCAATGGTTTTCTCCACCATGTCTGTACCAAGATTCTCAAGACTAGACATATCACCACTTAATAAACCTTCGACGGTCTCTTTAGCATCAGTCAACTCACCTTTAAACGCATCAGTTTTTTGCGTAAGACTTGTCATGCCTCCTTGTACCAGCCCTGCAACCTGACCAGATACATTACCATTAGCATCACCAAACGATTCAAGCGCCTTGGTTGCTGCTCCTGTGATCTGATCTGTAGGTATAGAACTGGCTGCGTTCTTGACCTGAGTCTTCAACTGATCTTTGCTGGTGGGCAATGCATCAACAGACTGCTTTGCCTTTGTAGCGTCTGCTAATGCATTCGCCGTTCTTTGACTAACATCTTTAATATTACCCGTAATGTTGTCTACAATTTTAACCATTATACAAACACCTCATCATATGCACGTTGCGCTATCTGATCAAAAGAACCGTTGTCATTCTCTAAGTAATATATTCGGAACACTTCGCTTGCTTCCTTAATTGTTTCTGTCGCTATTAGCTTGCTGTTGGCTAGGTTAAATCTTGTGCGTAATTCAAACAACACAAACTGTAATTGTACAGACAGTGCCTTCCAATTACTCGCAGGTCTAAACTGATATGCAAAAGATTGCAGGTTGGTAAAACGACATCCCGAAGATTTATCTACGTTCCAGTTACCTATGCCTGTGCTAGATTCTGTGCTATAGAGTACAAAGCGAGATGCGTTCTCTAATCCAGCCGTAATAACAGCGGCGTGCATAACTGTATAACCGTTATCTATAAAGAACTTCATGGACTGTAAGCGTCTTGTGCCTGTATCACCTACAATAAGTGTATCATCATAGAGTGGTTCTATAACAACATTTTGTATTTTGTTCTGTGTATACTGAAAGGTATCATCAGCAAACAACGAACCACGACCTGTCTGAGACGATGAGGGTAGTTCGATGCGAGGTAGAGTGCCCAACACCAAAGGTAATTGTGATGTCATACCATCAAGAAACACACCAAAGACAAACGCGCCTTTCGTTAACTGAGGTATTCGACCAATACCTGACGATCCACCTTCGGTTGTCGGTACAATAACTTGCGCCCACGGCAAATCTCTTTCGGGAATTTCACCAACATCTGGATTGTGTACACCAATGATACGCACCTTTACGCGACCTTCTAGGCCAGCTGGCGCAACTGAGTTAATAACGTAGCCGAGAAACCAACGAACGTCATCACCATAAAACTCTTTCTGTATAGGTCTTAATACGTTCATGATAAGGTCACATTACTAGGTATCTCGCCTATCTTAGTTAGTCTCAACGTTGCCAAATGCTCTTCATTTGGTATCGAAAATTTATGACTTACAGCCATTATCAGATAATCTCCACTCTTACGTTTATCTATTTGGTCTAGAACGTCTTTACTATCCGTTATTTTAGATGCAAGAAAGATGAGACGTACACGATTGCCTACGGTAATTTTACCTTCAACAAACAATTTACCACTCATACCAATATCAATAACGTTTTTCTTTAACATAGAACGTATGATTTTGTTTTTGACTTTAAGCTTAGACTCAATCAAATTATCATTGTCATCCAGCAACACCGCTTCATCATGATAACTCTGAAACTGATTGTACATACCACTAGAGGTGACTTGAAATATTTGTACCGCATTGTATTCGTCTGATAGTTTACCACCAATTTCTAAAGTCGGATCATAAACTGTCTGTGCAGATTTTGGATCAATGAGGTTGTTTGTGTAAAACTCATCGATAACATCACGTATCGATACATGATCACCTGCTATGAGCCCTGTGCCTGCATCGATGTTTGCGTAATATGATCCTATACTACCCTGTTCGTATAATGCCAGAGTGTCTTCTTGATTTTGTTCACGATACTCTTTGATATCATAGTAATCAACCAACTCGGTATCTTTATCTGCAATGCTTAATTTTGCAGAGGTGTAACGCAAAGGAAATTTTGGATTCACAACCTCTTCACGCATTAAACTATCAAAGTCCGATAGTAGTAAATCATTGGTGAACAGTGAGCCGTGTAGAAATACTGGTCCACCTGTTCGTGTTGTTGCGCGAGCCAGTACCCATGCAACCGCCTCTAGTGGGCTTAGATATGGTACAATAAACTTGCGTGTGCCTTGTGCAATACCTTCAAAGTACTGTCTCGTAACCCCTCTACCCAATTCGTTTCTACATATTTGTGTAATCATATCATCAATGGTTGTGCTATATGATCTACTAATACATTTCATTGAGTTGATATACACATGATCTTCAACAAGGTCCAAGGACACCAACTCACCACGCTCATTAATTTTCTTTGTATCGTTTACGCGAGATACAAAGAAGAATTTGGTAAACACAGGAAGCGCAGGATCAGTTTCACTACCAAACACTATTCTAAATCTTTCGGTGCCCTGTATTGATAGTGAATCTTTTAATCCAAAATCATCAACAATCACTACTCGTGCATCCACCCATGGTTTTTGCAGATGTTCATATGAAGTAAACTCTATGAGGCTAGCTCTCAAGTCTATTTCTACATCATTACCCGTAGATTTGGATGCAACAAGCACCGCTTCTATAATGCTAAAATCAGACATGCTTAGTTACTAGTCCGTTGTCGGAATTGACCAGATACGGTTTCAATTAGGGCTTTCTTAATAACACGAATCCGCTTGAGTTTATCGTTCTCAGCAATCAGATAATCTAAATTAGTAACAAGTGTGCCTCGCGTTGTATCAGCAGGTACTTTTCCTCTAGGCTCATCATCATAGTTAAAGAAATCAATCTCTACATCGCTATCATTCTTGTAATAGTTTGAACCAAAAACTTCGCGCACCACTGTCACAGGCTTTACGTTAGTACCATCAGCATAGTCTAGCATAGAGGCAGTTGAAAAGTCGCTATCAATACTCCAGTTCTTTGAGTATACGGTGATTTCACCAAGCTGTAGATTCTTACGCTTTACGAAAAGACTCTTACCTAACAGACGAATCTCTTGCCCTTCTGGATATATTGTGGCAAAGCTTGCCGAGCTATCTGCGGTCGTGATACCTAACTTACAAGTCCAATCACGATACAAGTTTTCACTCGCAAGTTTGTATACATCTTGCAACGCAAGCGGCCATCCTTGTTCTCGTATACGAGGATTCATCATGAAGAAAGTCCAATCATATGTGCTGTTACCATATAGACGTTGTGATAACGTATCAGGTCTTTCAAAGTCCCGTATCTCATATTCGATGTACGCGGATATTTGATCACCAATCTCATCCATTAGACTAGTAAACTTGGTCAGATTTTGTGTTGCGACCGGAGTAATCTCATCACCATAGAGGTATAATATCTTCGGAAAGTTTTCAAAGTATTTTGACATTAGTAACCCAACCTCACTTTGCCCTTGTCTAGTGCAGTAATTTCTACAAACTGTAGACTTAACTGTGCTTCAATAAAACTACCATCTTCATATAAGCCTGTAGCGGTAGCATTATATGTTGTTTGTACGCTCTGTAGATAACAGCGTTGTATCTTAAAACCAGGATTATCACCAAAACGGTTCACAACTTTAATGTCAAACACATTAGGAAACTTATATGCTAACGGAACACCTGAGGTACCAATTGGAATCTTCTCTGGATACAGTTCTTGACGAAAGAATCTAACAATGTCTTTGATAGCAACGGCTTCTTTTTGACTAGATGCTACTAAATTAAAGTCAAACGTGAACGGCTCTCGAATGGTCACACTCTCAAACACTGTTCTTTCGTTTGGTGCAGAGGATATTCGAGTCGCAGATTTAACTGCGCCTTCAAGCCCTTCACCAATACCGCCGGCTGCTGATGCACCAAGGATGGCGGTAGCGGCACCGCCCGAGACAGCACCAACACCAGCCGCCGCTATTGAGGCTACATTCTTAGCAAGCATCTGCGCGCCTAATGCACTCGCAGCATTCGTAAGTGCGCCGGCGTTGGTTGAAGCTCCTTCAAATGGATTCGACCCTAACAATGCGGCCTCAGCACCCGCAACAATCCCTAGTTTAACAGGACCATATCTGGCAACATCAGAATACTTTAAAGGTGACATCAAAGGTAATGTTACACTACCTATTGGGATTCCACCTGTGTTGTTCTGATAACTAACAAGTTCTTTTGGCTTTGTGTTACTGCCAGTCTTCAATTCACGAGAGGTCTTTGGATCGACCTGCTCTTCACCTTTCGATTCTGGTACAGGAAAGTCTAAGTCTACTCCAAACTGTTCTTTTGCAAACTTCTTAATGCCCGCCGACTCAAGAATATCAACGCCTTCTATCTCAATTGCTGTAAATACAATACGCGCTGGAAAGTTAGGGCTGAGATCTAAAGGATACTTAAACTTGCGCTTAAGATCAGCATCGTTTTCTGTTTCAGATTCGGTTGGGTTTTCTTCAACAGGCGCTTGATACTCGGACAGTGCAACTTCACCACCTGCGGCGCGCCGAAGCTGTGCCTCGGTTAGAAATTCGCCTTCACCCTTTGTAAAAATTGGATCTGCTGATTGATTAGTACGCGCCATAGAAAGCCTCTAAATAGGTTTAATACGTTTATTTATAGTGATTTAATGGCATATTCTGGTAGATACCGGGTTAAAAACCCAAGCAAATATTCTGGTGACCACACACAAGTTGTATATCGTTCATTATGGGAAAAGTCCTGCATGATGCACTTTGATAAGAGTGGTGATATAAAATCATGGTCGAGCGAAGAAACGGTGATACCATACATGTACGATGTTGACAAGAAGTATCACCGTTACTTCATGGACTTCAAGGTGACATGGAAAGACGGTAGTGTATCATTGATAGAGGTCAAGCCTAACAAGGAGACTGCACCACCTAAGAAGGTCAACACACGTGGTAAAAAATACTTGAGCGAAGCACTCACCTATGTTAAGAACATGAACAAATGGGAAGCCGCAAACGAGTATGCCAAAGACCGTGGATGGAAGTTCGAAATATGGACTGAAATTGAGTTAAGAAACATGGGCATAATGGCAAAACCGTTAAAACCACTCAAGAAAATGAAACCTTTTACTAAGAAAAAGACTAAATAAACGGTATATGTCAAACTTATTTCAAACAGTAGAACAAGAAGCCTTTCGTGCAGGAATAACTCCGCGCACCCAACAGTCCCGTGATTGGTTCCGCAAGAAAGTGCAACGAATGCGTGTAAATAGGCGCAGTTTAATGCGAGAAGATGAAATCAAAATGGAATCTTCTGCCATACCAGGCTCAATGGCCATGTATTTCTATGATGCCAAGCACAAAGACACACTACCATACTGGGATTCGTTTCCTTTGACTATCATCGTAGGTCCAGCAGAGAAAGGCTTTTACGGTATCAATCTACATTACTTGCCTATACCATTGAGAGCTAAGTTTCTAGATGGTTTGATGGATATCACTAGTGACAAGCGATATAATGAAGGCACCAAGTTTAACATTTCTTACAACTATATGCAAAGAGCCGCTAAAATGAAATACTTTAAGCCGTGTTTCAAACACTACTTGACAAAACAGGTAGAAGGTAACTTTGCTGTTGTACCAGCACCCGAATGGGAAATCGCAACCTTTTTGCCAACCGCACAATGGAAAGGTAACAAGAGCCAAGTATACAAAGATTCAAGGAGTATGATCTAATGCTTAAGTTGGGCACTATAGATGAATTTAAAACATACGTAAACGAAGGTAAAGGGTTTGCCAAAGCCAATCTTTATTACGTAAAGTTTCCAACAATTCAAGGCATTAATCCATATCAGATGGGATTACTTACTGCCAGCATAGATTTACCTTCTCGACAATTAGAAACGATTGATCGAAAGATAGGCATTTCTGCTCAAAAGGTTGTGTATGGCTATGTCAATCCCAATGTCACCATGACTTTTAATGTTCTTAATGACCAGCGAGTACGCAAATACTTCGAGTCTTGGCAACAATATATTCTACCCACCTATGATGAGGATGGAGAAGGTCGTTTAGAAGCCCGCTTTCCTGATCAGTACGTAGCACCTATACACATATACCAGTTGGAACGTGGTAAAAGTTTCCCCTTGTTTAGTAAACAGTTTGATAAAAGGGTTGGACCATTCAACATCAACATAGATCTTGACATCGATATTGGCACTGAACCCCAAGCAACATATCATTGGTTTCTTGATCGTGCATATCCCGTGAGTATAACAAACACTGCGCTGAGTGATGGTGATAACGGTCTCAGCACAACCACAATTGAGTTTCAATACAAAAATTGGAAAGCCCGCACAGTTGAAGCCGGTAAGTCAGACGCCTCAATAATCTTCAACGGCAAAAAACTTTAGATCATTTTAATTTATGGAGTTAAATCATGTTACCTATTTTGAATAGTGTACCTAAGTACAACCTTGTAGTTCCCTCGACTGGTAAAAAAGTTCGATACAGACCATATCTAGTAAAAGAAGAAAAGATCCTCTTGATGGCTAATGAGTCTAAAGATCCAGATCAGGTTCTAGATTCAATCATCGACACAATTCGTGCCTGTACCGATAACAAGTTAAAACTAAGTGAACTGACCTCGTTTGATATTGAGTACATGTTCATTAAACTACGCGCAAAATCTGTGGGTGAGACCATCACACTACATCTGCCGTGTACTGAATGTGAGAAGCGAACTGAAACAACAATGAGTCTTGATGATGTTGAGTGCCCTGTAGATAAGAATCACGACATGATTATCAAGTTAGATGATAGCATATCGGTTGAAATGAAATATCCCGGTTATAAAATAACGGTAGCCGAGACAAAACAAGACGCGGCCGTTCATGCGATGGCCCAATGTATCTCAGCAGTAATTAGCGATGACGAAAGAATTGATGTGGAAGATGAAACAACCGAAAGTGTTCAAGCGTTTCTAGAATCAATGACACGTACACAGTTTGAGCAGATCACCCAGTTTGTGCTCAACATACCACAAGTACAGTATACAATAGAGTTTGAATGTGAGCATTGTTCGGAACACAATGAAGTGGAGGTTAAGGGACTACAGAATTTTTTTTAGTATGCCTCTCACATGATGAGTTAATTAATTACTTCAAAACTAACTTTTTATTGCATCGGCATCATAAATACTCCTTAAGCGAACTAGAAGATATGATGCCATGGGAACGAGAAGTCCTACTCATCATGTTGATGCAAACCCTAGAAGAAGAAAAACAAGCGAGAGAAAAACGTGGCTAATACAACCTTATCAGACATAGTAGACGCACAATGGAGTACGGCTGAGCATATCAGTGACACCATCGATAATCGGTGGGACCAGTTCTTTGATACACTTTCAGCCAACGAATCTCAAGCCAGATTAGATAGGGCTGAGGCGATGTCTGAAGCCTCAAAGGCCGCAGGTCCTTCAGAAGAAAGTCTTAAAAAAGTTGGTGCCGAAGGTTCAGTTGAGTTTGGTGATCCCGTAGAGAAATCTAAAGCAGCCGGTATGATACTTGCTGCGGGTAAAGCATTCGGTATCGGTGGTTTAGGTATTGGCGTTGCTGCAGCAGGCATCGGTTATCTTGTGAAGCAAATTCTCGATTTCGGTCCCGCCTTGACTCGCGTATCAACGGGTCTTACCGATCTAGAAAACACTGAAATATCAGGCGACCAATTCAGAAAATTAGGTGAAGCAATTGGTGATCTAGCATCAGGCGCAGGCATAGGCGGTGCTATAGGCATACGCATATTAGCGGGCACCGCATTCGATGATCTTGCCAGTGGCATAGAACGATTAAACACTGTTGACTTTGATCCTAAAAACCTAGCCCGAGTTGGTGAAGGTCTTGATGCTATGTTGGCTCCTCTAAGTGCTTTTGATCTTGGTGAGGCGAAGGTTCTTCAGTCATTTAATAACTTGAGTGAAATAGCCGATGGTATGGGCAAACTGTCTGCTGTCGATGTACCTTCTCCAGAGAAGATGGGTCAAATCGGTCAAGGCTTAAACGATATGCTTGAACCGTTGTCTGCGGGTGATATCGGTGAAGCCGGTATAATCCAGATGATTGATGATAACCTTGGTACCCTTGCGGACGGTTTGATGAGATTAACCGCTATTGACGCAAACACACTGGCAACTTTGGGACCAATCGTAGGTGATGCCATGGAATCCCTACTACATGGTGTGGACAATATTATCGGTGCAACTGGAATGCAGATGATCGATGATAATTTAATACCTCTTGCTGACGGTATTGACCGATTAAACGGAGTCGATTTAGTAAAGTTTGCTGAAGTTGGTACTGCAATAGGACCAGCGTTTGAGAAAATACTACATGGTACGGACAATATTATTGGCGCATCTGGAATGCAGATGATCGATGATAATCTGAAGCCATTAGCCGATGGTATCGCTTATATGACTGGGAAGCTTAATCCACAGGTGCTAGACGAATTCGATTTCTTGTCACGATTTATAGGACCGGCGTTTGAACGTATACTAAATGGTACGGACAATCTTATGGGTGCAGTCGGTTTACAATCAATTGATGACAATCTAATACCGATGGCTGATGGTATCAAGTACATGAGTGACGTGGGAAGTAAAGTTTCATTAAACAACGTAAGTAATATTGTTGATGCTTACAATGAACTTGGAAGAATGAAAACGATTCCTGATACCAAAGTCAAAGCATTGGCAACGATGTTAGGTGCTGTATCATCCAACAACAGTCAAAGAACTGATGCAATACAAGCGAATACAGATGCCTCAGGTGGTGGCGGTGTAACAATAGTCAATAACAATGTCAATGCACCATCTGTTGCTAACAACTCCACAAGCAACACAGTGGCTGGACCTCAGCTAGGTAGCCCGACTTCTAACTCAGGCACACGAGCAGACGCATACGCGGCGGCATAAAAAAGGGGGCTAAAAAGCCCCCCATAAAAGACATTTCGGCGTGCCTTTTTATTCCTCAGCCGCTAACTTAGCAAAGTAAGACATAGTGTCTTCTTCACCATCATCTGCCGATACTGAGGCTGGCTCAGGTGCAGAGGCGGTCTTACGAGGCGCGGGAGTTTCTACTGCTGCCATTGAGGTGGCAAACTTTGCAGGCACAACAGCTTCTCCGAGAACCATCGCAAGTCTCGCCGATAAATCTTCATAAGACTTATAGTTGGCGGGATCAGTAAACTCATTAAGGTCAATGACACGGTCATAGATCTCTTTGAGTTCATCATCAGATTCAGACAGCACCGTTGGTGTTGCAAATTCTGACTTATCATAGTTGCGATAGCCTTCCACGTTTCGAATTTTAAGTTTAAATGATGCACCTTCCCAGAAGTCAAAAGGATTCATGGCGGCTTCATCCTGAAATGCAGGTTGCATTACATCCATGATCTTATCAAAGATCTTCTTGCCGAATACGAACAAAAAGGTTTGACCTTCATTTGCCGGGTTGGAAGGATCAGATTCAACGATAACATTAGAGACATAGTGTAATCGACGCTTACGTTGTCGGGCAATATCTTTATCGGCATCATCACCAGAATTCCAGAGCTTGGAATTAGACTCAGATACTGGATCTTGTTGACCGATTGAAGTCAAAGACTTCTCGATATACCATTGTCCAGTTGGACCTTTAAAGCCGTGATCCCAATACCTTGCCCACGGAAGTTCATTACCTTCCGATGCTGGTAAGAATCGTAGCACAGCATAGCCATTACCTGCCTTATCGACAGTAGGCTTCCAGATGCGCTCATCTTGATATGACTTCTTGTTATCTTTCAGAGGGGACAATTGATCACCGGCTGCAGCGAGCAATTTTGAGATAGAGTTGTTTTTACTCTTTAAGTTTTCGAACGACATAGTATTTCCTTTTATATGCAATGTATTTACAGTGTATGTTTTTTTATCCACATTATTCATAATATAAGTGAAAGGAGTATTATACTCTTTTCGATTGTAAAGGCAAGCTTTACTCCCATATTTATAACGGAAGTTCGTTGCCTCTGGGTAAGAAGTTTAGCTTAGACGCTTCGGCTTCTACCTTCTCTTTAATGGGATCTGAGATATATTTTTTTATATCTTCGATCTCCATATTGTTTTTCTCGCACAGATGGATGATGGCATCCATATAAGACAGACGGTGTGATTGTACCGTGTCCTCAATCATACGAGTAAACTTTTGCTTTGTCAGCATTAATTCACCTAACTGCATCTTGCTGGTCCTCTTTGGTCCATACCGCACCCATGTCTGGGTAATAAGTGCCAACATCTCGCTTCGGCATTCCGTCAGCATCATAAGCTAATGCTTTACATACTATTAGAACACGATGCTCTCTGTTGGCACCCCAATGGGAATCTAACCAAACACCTGAACGCAAATAAGCATTCATGTTTAACACATATGTGTGTGCTGTTTGATATTCCATCCTTACCATAGCATCTTTGGACTCAGAGTCAAGGCTTTTCTCATAGTCAGACCATTTCTTAATCCATTCCTTAACCTTGGTCGGATGCCATGGATGATCAGACTCTAAGTGCGAGAAGTCCGTTGTAGTAGGTGTTATTGCAGTCTTTAATTCTGCGGCCCTTTTGACAATAGGCTGTAAGTGCTTATCAAGATTTTGTCTTACCCTCTCAGGCATGTAGCCTAGCTTTCGTGCTTTCCAACCGTTACGAGCAAACGAATTGATATACGTTTCTGGTATCAGTCTAGACTCTTCGGCTAGATTCCAACCAGACTCAAGTTCAATCCATCGACGCATAGCATGAGAAACTTCACGTTCAGTTAATTCCATTCGGCAGAATTCGTCACAGTCAAGCCAAGCAGAATACTTAGTCTCTTCGGTCTTGGCTTTGGCTAGCTTATCCCAGTTAGGTTCAGGAGTAAGCGTCTTCTTTTTCTTGGGGGTGAATTTCTTAGTCGCTTTAGCCATCAGTCTCTCTCTTAGCGAAATGTAATCGCACAAAATATTTTCTTGCAACAGCGAGTATAAAAAGAATCGAAGTCATAAACACAGTCATCAACAATGCACCCATCTCCATCCAGAGACAAAATACAACCATAACATAGTTCAACGGAAAGTTAATAAACGTTCCAATTATAGTGTCACTAAACGATTCTCTAAATGCGTGTCGGTCCAAGATCATCGCAAAATAATACTCGACGTTGCTTCAATGAATGCTTTCTCCATCGACTCATTTGCATCAGTCATGTAGATTAATCCACTCTTAAAGAATTCTACCGAATCAGGATTCTCCTTACCACTGACACAAACACCTCTTGCAAAACCTAAACCCTCTTCGCCATGAATAATCATTCTAGGATTCCTCAACACAACGAAGTCTCCATCCATATTCTTCACTTCACCCACGAACTCGCCGGCACTACATACTAACGCTACAATTCTACCCATTACATATACTCCGTTTATTAATCTCTGAAATTATCATTTGAATTTATTACCTGCTCCAGAAAATCGGCATCATAACCGACATCTGAGGCGACTGTTTTAAGACAGGCTATGTCTTTTGGAAAACAATGCCCACCAAACCCATACTGACCATCTGGTCCTGGAACTTGAGTGTGTGACATCCCAATTCGTGGATCTAAACAGATGGCTTCAACCATCGCATCAAACCCTTGAAATCCACAACTCTGGTAGATATTATACATCTCGTTAAAGAAGGTCACCTTGGTAGCAAGGTAACAGTTTTCAACATACTTGGCAAATGCGGCTTGTTGCAGTGACACAAAACGCACATCTTCGAGCAACGGCAAACACGGCTTAAACAACTCATGCCACCAGCGACAATCAGCACCGCCATAGATCGCAAACTTCTGATCCATAAACTCATCTACTGGTTCACGGTTCATATTGGAACCACCCAGAAACTCAGGTGAGTATGTCACGTTTGGATGCGTCACCTTATCATTCAACCATAAAGGATCCACCGCAGATTTGATTAGAATCTTTGCCTCTGAATACTTGTCTAGCACGGCAGCCACATTACTTGTATCGCATCGTCCATCGGACAAAGCCGGTGTTGCAACACAAACAATCACAGCTTCAACAGGCGACATCCAGGTACCTAGAGTATAATGGTAGCCCTTATCCGGATCATCAATGAATACATCAATGTCTCCAGGATGCTGTTCTAGTGCGTGGTACACAGCTTGCCCAACAGGACCATAACCTGCTACAATAATCTTCATTCTACACACCAATTTTCGGCAGCATCTTCAGCATCGTTTAAAGTTCCGCTATAGTAGTTCCGCTCTCTAACCATTTGACTTTTAACGTAGAATTCTACAGCATATCCCTTCACGCTTTTAATAACACGTGCGGACTTCTTACCATTAGAAGACCAATGTTCGCTAACAGCCTCTACAATTTCAACATCACGTTCATGATCTTTCATGCCAAAAATCCTATCCCAGTTACTTTCATATTCTTCCTGATCTATTTCAATAGGTCTAGGCTTGCTGCCTTTGCTCATCTAGCTCTAACTCCTTCCACCATTTCGGTGCTTCACGTTTAGTCCATTTTGCTATAGGTCGTTTGTCTGACCAATAATAGTTTCGGTACGACTGTAAAGAATCGCCTTCAACAATACACTCTGGTCGGTTACCCATAGCAGGTGTTGGTTGGAAAAACTTAGAACATTTAATGTTGGCGGGTGGTATCAACAGAGCATATTCTAATTTACGAAACGATTCGTGTACTCGACCATATCTATACTGATATTCGGAACACAATGCTGTCCACATATCATACATCCAAGTATAATTACCCTCGCTTGCCCGCACCCATTGATTTGATGGGTGATTAATATGGCTTGCAAGATAAAAAACTTGCTGTAGTTCAGTGTCGGGGTGTAGATACCGAGCGATCTTACGACCGTTGGTGGTTCTACCATACCACAGTTCACCATCTAATACACGATGGGCGGTTGATAACAATTGAGCATACTCAACACACATTTTAGATGCATGAGTGTCGCAATGCATTTGGGCACATGTTACGGGTTCAGGATGTAAATAGAATACGTTCATTAATTCTCCGAAAAAGATTTGCGTTTCTCGTTAAACTCGTAGATATCACGAAGCAAACTTCGCTCATCTGCATTTAAGGTATTATACAGCTTTTTTTTAGACTTTGCAACCTTCTGTACAACCTGACGTGTCTCAGAATGACGGCGCAACATCTTTGCTTTTTTACCGTTCATAATTTGTTAACCTTTTTAAAGCCAAATTTCTTATTGCTGTACAACTCAGACTCATCTACTACACTATCGGATCTTTCGGTACGATAATCGTGGTAGACTTTATCCGACTCATAGACTATATTAACTATGCGCCTAAGATGCTCGGTTGGTCCTCTTACTCCGGCTCTATGCCATGCGTTTGGTATATTCCCCCAGATCACCATCACATTGTCTTCGTAGCCAATCTCTTTAGCAGTTAAGCCATCTGACAATTGTAAATGCCCGTCATTAGCCTCATCACCATCTTCACGTAAATAAATGAAACCAGAACATAGCTTATCACCTTTGTCTAAATGCCATCCGATAAGATTCTTTGCGGTTGCCGTTTTATTGTAAGCACCATAGGTCACCATGGGATTAACAAAGGCTTCTTCAAAATTCTCATATTCATTTTCAAACACCGGTATAAAATGTTTTCTAATCACATGATGCAATGCACCACAGGTCTGAATATACCCTAGAAATCTACCAACACGCCGAGAAAACTCAGATGAGAATGGATGTTTTTTTCGAAAGTCATAACTATATTTACCAGACAACCGACGGCCGATCTCAATACGTTCAAGATCGCCCAAATCGGTTCTAGAAGCCATTTCCGTTGACAACTCAGTATTATTTTTTAGATAGCCCAGTAAGTCCGGATCTCTAATAAAATCCCGAAAGATCAGATGAGGAAATGGCTTCTCGTGATACTCAGGTAATAGATTTAGCATCAGCTTTTTCCGCGTTGATAGCTTCTACAGCACCAGTTACATCAGGAAAGTGTGTGCCAAGAATATCCCATGCGATCTTCGCTACATCCATATGCTCTTTCTGAGTACCATGACCCATTCGCAACTCACAGTAATGAACCCATGATCGGAGAGTACCGCTCATATACAACGTGGTCTCTGTCAATCCTTCGGGTAGCAATGCTCGTGCTTGCTCTTTAGCGATACCGATGTTTAGTGCCATCTCATAGTAATCTTTAGCGGTCTTGCACACTTCAGCCTGCATCTCGTTGAATACTTCTTGAGCCTTGGCTTGCTTCTCAGCATCCTCGTCAACAGTACTTAACTGCCGATTCGTGAGGTGTTGCTTACGTGCCTCACGATTGGTCGTAAAGGACTCTGAGACCGCATAACGTTGACTAAACTCCTGAAACGAGAACGACCGATGCCGTAGAATCTGCCGAGAGATATCACGAGTCGTGGTGATCTCCATCGTTACACTGACCATCTCGAACGGAGACCAGTGACCTTCTTTGATCAAGTAGCCAAGTAGCTTCTTTGCGGTCTTGGTGTTGTTCTGATTTGCGGGATTGCTTACACGTGCGGCATAAGCGATTAGCTCTGCCGCGGTACTACAACCTGTGGTAGCACTCGGTGTTGTCAAGCCTACTAGACTAACCTTTGTTGTCATATTTTCCTTCCTCATATTGACCTGGAACGCTGTTGTAAGCAATCACTCTATGGAATGCTTCTGTCAACCACTCATGTTCCTCATGATCCTCAATCATACTCAGTTGCTCCAGTAACTGCTCGACAACCGCCTCTGAAACATACTCATCATCTACCTTAACTCTCACCACGTCTCTCCCTTAGTTTAGTCATTCGCTCACGAGCCGCGAACCATTTATCAAATGTCATAGGCGTTCGTGCATTGTTGAACGTCAGCCTATTCCCTTTAAATTCTTTCTTTAACAACTTGGCGTTGTCTGTACCCATAAATCTAGACACCAACTTAACCAGTGCTTGGCGAAACGAACGGCCGTGGTGCATGTGTCCTGAACAATGTGCTAGTTCATGCAACAGGGTGTATTCATCCATACCAACATAAGTATCTAGAGTAATTCTATTATAGGTTGCCTGACCTGCGAAGCCGCGTCCAGTGTTACGCTTTTTGTTTACAACCTCGACCTTTTTAGAAACAAACAATCGTTCAATTCGATTAACACTCATCGCCTCGACATAAAGCTTTTCGTATGTTGCCGATTTTGTGACCCTATTGGCAAATTTCTGGGCTTCAGATATGTCCTTGAAGGTACGAATCTTTGCAACGTTCTGAAATTTCCACTCGGATTTGTAGCATCGAGTACGTTCGCTATCACGGTCACCGTTAGCGCCCTTGTTCTGACGCAATGCAAATTCGGCACAGTATTTCGCGTAATTAATATCATATTCTTCACTTCGATTGATCATATTGCTCCGGTTCTCTCTAAACTATCCAAGGTGTCATTGACCATCTTTTCGGCGGAGCTTGGGTGCATCTGCCATTCGATGGTCAAGTAATGAATGATATCATTAATCGGTTGCCCGGCATAAAGGGCTTCCTGAATATCAAAGACCAATCTAGACATATTACTCATGAATAATTCGGTCAGCAAGAGTTATCTCGCCAATGTAACAGTTTGCTAAGTAGTCGAATTGATCAACGTATGCTTGACCTTCTTCACGAGTATTAAACAGTGGACTATCAGCAGGCTTACAAGCCATATAACAATCAGCGTCAACAAAGTTCCAATTGATCTCACCTTCTTGCGTACCCATATGGATATTGTCCAAGTTAGTGACTGCTTGATTGAATGCTTTTGCTAGTTTAGTATCAATTTTCATGCAACGTCTCCATCGTATATCACATCTTCAATAACTGCTAACGCATACTCTAAACCATCAGCATACCCATCTTCATAATCTTCATAAAACTCATTCGCGGCCATTTCTTCCCGGACATGAGCAGTTAATTTCTCTGTCAACAACTTTCGTACGGTTTCAAGTTTCATGCAACTTCTCCATAGGCATCATCGCTTTCGAACATTTTATAAGGATGAGAAATTCCTACTCGTGCTAACAATGCAAAATAGGCTTCGACCTTCTCAACGGTGTCTGTAAAAACAAACGTACCGGTTTTCATATCAACTACTGTAGCCATAACTCTATACTCCACTTACGAAAAACAATATTGTAACAGTGAGGAAGAAAACCGCCACGGGGACAATCACCATGGTGCTCACAATAAACATCAACTCTTTCATACTTTTCTTCCTTTCTTTAATTTATGGTACCATTATACAGTGAGAATGATGTTTTGGCTACATGTTTCTTAGAACATTTTGTTATAAGGATAGAACTTTTAGTTCTTTTTTGGTGAGATCCCGAAACTTGCGACGAGAGGGAGACCATTGCTTCTTAGGCTCTCCGAAGTACGTGGCTACTGTCTTTCCGTGAGGTATATACCCGATAAGGTACGAACCTTCCGTGATGTAGGTGTGGTTCTGAGTCGATGGAGCCTTGTCCCAGACCGTGACTTCCTGCCTAATTCTCATACTTACACCTCCGATTGTTCAGGAAAGGCAATGTCCCAACATTCTGGGGTCATGCCCGTTTTGATGAACTCTCGCTCATCGACGGTAGTATTGGGCATAGCGTCTTGGATGAGGACACCACCGACCCAACTATTATACTGCTCCATAGTGATGTCGATCATCATGGTGTTAGAGAATTTGGTGATGGGTGAAACCATTTGAAATTCAATCATATTATGCCGCCTTCTAAAGTTTTCGATGTGAGTCCAACCTTCTGAATCCATTCTGCCTTGAATTCCTCAAGAAGGTATTCATTT
>TARA_R110000868_G_scaffold32343_3_pt1 | contig 32975 bp, 22 predicted proteins | sample TARA_R110000868 | Tara Oceans TARA_R110000868 (sample SAMEA4397489) | marine metagenome | biome: Polar Biome; feature: [SRF] surface water layer (ENVO:00010504); material: water (ENVO:00002006), including particulate matter (ENVO:01000060) such as... | depth 5 m | reverse complement strand
TTCAACCCTTCCATCTTTTCATTGCATGGGTAAATCCTACACGTACCGTGAAATGGATTTGCTTTCTAAGAAATTCGCGAGCTATTTGCAAAATGATTTGAAATTGCAAAAAGGTGATCGCGTTGCGCTGATGATGCCAAATATTTTGCAATATCCTGTTGCTCTTTTTGGTGTTCTTCGCGCCGGCCTGATCGCCGTTAACGTTAATCCTCTTTATACAGCAAGAGAACTTGAGCACCAATTGGTAGACTCTGGTTCAAAAGCGATTGTGATCTTTGAAAACTCTGCTCATATTTTGAGCGACGTTTTGAAAAAGACGCCGGTAAAGCACGTCATCACAACGCAAATTGGTGACTTCCTAAGCTTCCCGAAATCACTTCTTGTGAACTTCGTGATTAAAAAAGTGAAGAAGATGGTTCCAGACTGGACAATCTCAGGGTCTAAGTCTTTCAAAGACGTTGTGTTTGGTGCTGATGAATCTAAGTATAAGAAGCCGACACTAACACTTGAAGATACGGCTTTCCTTCAATACACAGGTGGAACAACTGGTGTCTCTAAAGGAGCTGACCTGACTCACGGTAATATCGTGGCCAATATGGTTCAAGCCCGTGCTTGGATTAAGAATCTTATTAAAGACGGTCAGGAAATTATTATTACTCCGCTGCCGCTTTATCATATCTTCTCTTTGACAGCGAACTGCTTTATCTTCAGCTCGGTTGGTGCACTTAATGTTCTCATTACAAACCCACGCGATATGCCTGGCTTTATTAAAGAACTTAAAAAGTGGAAGTTCACCGCCTTCACTGGAGTGAACACTCTTTTCAATGGCCTGCTCAATAACCCAGAATTTTCTAGTGTTGATTTCTCTCACCTCAAAGTAACTCTTGGTGGTGGTATGGCGGTGCAAAGAGCAGTTGCAGAGAAATGGAAGAAGACAACGGGCTGTGTTTTGATTGAAGCTTATGGCCTAACTGAAACGTCACCGGCCGCTTGTATCAATCCCATGACTCTAAAAGATTATAACGGTCAAATTGGTTTGCCGATTCCATCAACTGAAGTCGTGATTAAAGATGATGATGGAAAAGATCTTCCAACAGGCGAGCGCGGAGAAATTTGTATTAAAGGTCCACAGGTCATGCGTGGCTATTGGAACCGTCCAGATGAGACTGAAAAAGTTATGACTCCTGATGGATTCTTCCGCACCGGTGATATTGGTGTTGTCGATGAGCAGGGTTATTTCAAAATCGTTGATCGTAAAAAAGATATGATCTTGGTCTCTGGCTTTAACGTTTACCCGAATGAAGTTGAAGATGTTGTTGCAACTCATGAGAAAGTCTTAGAAGTTGCCGCCGTTGGAATTCCTGATGATAAGTCGGGCGAAGCGGTAAAAGTTTTCGTGGTTAAAAAAGATGAGTCTCTAACAGTTGAAGAGCTCAAGGAATTTTGCAAAGAAAGCCTGACTGGTTATAAATGTCCAAAACACTTCGAGTTTAGAGCTGAACTGCCAAAATCAAACGTCGGCAAGATCCTTAGAAAGGAACTTCGCGAACCTGTCGCTGCCAACGCTTAATCGTCATTTTTACAGGGGTGTCTAATCTTTAGACACCCTTTCTCTCCTAAAATCCAACGCTTAAGTCCCCTAAAATTGGTATGAGATTTGCTCTTAATAACTATGAATTAGAACGTTCATAGGAGCTTTCATGACCAAGGGTCTGAAAAAACTATTATCGGCCACGATCATCTTCATTGCTAGTTTTCAGCTAGCTTTTGCTGAAACTGCGATCACTGCCGCACGCTATCCAGCGGAAATTCATGAGCTATCTCTTGAACAATTAAGAGAGCGCATTGAAACGTTTAAAGTAAAAATTAAGGGTAAAGAGGATACATCTCACTGCGACGAGCGCGAAGCTCCTATGTTTGAATCCGATCGTCCGTTCACTTCAGCAGCTGAGAACGCTGGTCTTCCAGAGTTTGATGAATTGCTAAGCGATATGCGCGTTAATAGCTGCGGCCAATATGCCAGACAGTGGGACGCAACACCTGAAGAAGCAGCTAACGCTGATGAGTGTCTGCCGATTAAAACTCCAGGCATGCTGGATAAATTAGCCGAAAATGTTATGCAGTTCGAGCGCGATGAGCGCCGTCGTCCAACACTTCGTCTTGATGACGCTGAACTTCGCGCCACTCACCAAGAAGCAGAGCTTTTGTTGCGTGAAACCAGAAAGTGGTTAATCGATCGCGACGCCGATGAAGAAGAGCTGCGCGAAATGCTTGTCACTTATCTTGGTTCAGTCGCGCTTCCAATGCGCGATTTGGTCGTTGCTCGCCGTGCCTATTTTCCTGGCGAATACGATGGAGCTTGGTTTTACCAGTCTCTACTTCCAGAATTTCCAACACGTCTATTTCCAACAGATGATATGAATGGTCGCGATCGCATTAAGCTCGGTCCTAATCCATCAGTCGATCCTTATCACTTTGCCATTGAAGACCGCTCATTTGGTCGTTCACAAATTCGTATCGATGAGAACACGATTTTATCTCGCGACGTCATCACTTTGATGAAAGCGCCTTCAACACTGAACTATGTTCGCGCGCTTAAGCTTATGACTCTACATATGATGATGTCTCAGCTTTATGTTTACGAGAGTATGCAAGAGCGCGGTGCTAAAAATATTGATATCCCACGTTCATGTCAAAATCATTTCAATGGTGATCTTCCATCTAAGATGCGTTTTGATTTTGTTGAAGGGCAGGGCGAAGAGTTCCTAGACAATATGCTTGCTAATCACGGGTTAACTTTTTCACCATCAAACTATCAGTTCATTGAATACTATATGGAAAATGCTGGTAAAGATCCGACGAAGGCCGGCTATTCTGGTCTCATGCCATTTGAAGAAGTTCTTTATGCACAAAAAGGACTTGAGCAAAGTCGTGTCAGCGGGCTAACTCCGGATATCGACGATATCACGCACTTTGAACGCGTGATGCAGTTTAAACTTCCAGAAGCGATGGATGAATTCCATGGCAGCACCTTCTCTTGGTTTGGTCTAAGAGATTCACGTGCTTATACTTATAACGGTAAACAGCTTTTTGAGAAAATCGTGGCCGATCCAAGTCCTTATGAACTTTATGAAGTTGAAGTCAATGGCGAGAAGATTCCACTTGAGCCACAACGTCAAAACTTAAGCCTTTATCTTGTCGAACTCATGCAGAAAAAAGGTGCCACGCACTTTCAAGAAATCATTTCTAAATCGTTAGAAAGAAAAATGAAGTCAACGGCAATTCAGTTGTCTTTACCAAATCTTTACGGTGCCAGTGTTTGGCGTCAGTGGGGACTAGGACTTTTAGCTAAAGCCCTGCGCGCTGGTAATGATCAAAACTTCCACAATATTATAAAAGATCGTTGTGCTCGCACGGTGAACTACTCTCAACATCATGTTCCGGGCATCAATGAGATCGCACTTGAGAGTTCAAAGGCTAAAGTCTGCGTTCGAAATGACAGCGCCAAGACTGTTGAAAACCTACTTTCTTACCTTTCAGAGTTTGAACAAACCGGTGAGTATGTTCCTCTTCGTCGTCTTGAGGAAGCTAAGGTTTCTGAAGTTTACCCACTTTTAAAATCGCTTTGGAATGGCCTAATCTCAAGAACATCACTTCTTGATGAAGCCAAGACCAATGAGTACGACTATCTATCGGATCAAATGGAGGCCATGAACCCTTGGGCTAAGCTTCGTTTGGGCTATCTTGTGGCTAAAGAAGAGTTGAGTGCTTATCGCCAAGGACATGAGCCAGAATATCAGGTTTATTTCTCAGCGCGCGATCGTATGTCTCCTTATAGTGCGAGAAGCCAGTGTTTTTATAATAACGTTGATTCAATTATTGGAAAGTTTGATAAAGCCTCTAGAAAGCTTGGCTTAACTCGCACACTTTCACCTTCATACGCCAACACGATCTTGTCTTCAGGTGATAAAGAGTCTTTCTGGCAAAGTGTCGTGCAAACAGCTGATGAAGGTAACTCGCAGCTCTTTAGCGTTAAAAGCGGCGGCAAAGACCTCTATAGCAAATTACAAAATGTTTCTTATCAGACTCTTCTTGATCGCGATTCGGTCGAAGACTTCGTCTCAGACTCTGGTCACAGGCTTGATGATCGCGCTGAAGGGCAAATTGATGAAGTCTTTGAAAGTGATGAAGCAAAACTTGGCGAATTCTTTATGCGCCTCTACGCTCTTCGTGGCAAGCCACAAGAGCAACAGCAGCTTTTTAATGACTTTTCTGTAGTCGAAGGCATCGATAATGCTTTCATGGCAAAGCTTAACTTCCTATCCCTTGATAACGAGCTTAAGCGCCCCATTTATAAATCAATGGTTCGTGAAGCGGCCACTGTGCGCGCTCGCGAAGTTAAAAACCGTATGCAGGAATTCTGTAATATGGAGCCTAACAAGCACGAAGATATGAAAGCTCTTTTTTACGCCACCACAAAAGCACAAAACCAGGTCAACTCACTGGCCGGTCTTCCAGGCGTTCCTGAAAATGTTCTGGATAAAATCAATAGTATGTCACCAGACGAGTGGAAGGATCTATGGTTAGGTCTTGGTGCTGGTCTTCTTGGGATGGCGGCCATTCTTATCGGCGCGGCCTGTACAGGTGTGACTGGTGGTCTATGTGCTCCGCTTGGAGTTGCCATGATCGCAGCTGGTACCAGTGCGATGGGTATGCAGATTACACTAATTAAACGTGAATACGAGCGTAAGCAAGATGCTGATGAATATCAAAAACAAGTCAAACTAATGGAAGAACTCGGTTTTGCTGACTACGGCAGTAACGATTCCGTATCGCGCGGCTGGGCCTGGACAACGATCGAAGCGATCAGTGTGTTCCCACTCATTGGAATTGTCGGGCGCTCTGTCGGCCTTGGTTCAAAACTAGTTCTGACTTCGGCCAAGCATATTGTTCGCGGCACAGGTAAAGTGGCCTTTAGACAAGCCGCTAAAACGGCCGTGCAAGAAACGGACGTAAGACTTGCTCGCTACGTTCTTGGTTTTGGCCGCCTTAAAGACGCAGGACTTAGAAGCGTTGATGAGCTTGCTCAATCGGGTGCTCGTGAACTTGGTGAGATGACCGATGACCTCCTTAAAGCAGGTATGTCTCCGGCCAAACTCAAAGAAGGCGTTGAAGAAATTAGAAAAGTAACTTTCCTTCATAGAAAGGGCAGAATTTCAGCTTCACTGATGGCCAAAAAGATTAGCGATATTCTAGGCCGCTTTAGAAGTGCTCTTGGCAATGGTCTTGAAGCAGTTGATGGAGCTCTTGGAAGAGTTGTTGTTAGTGAAACCAAAGGTCAAATCGACGCACAAGCGGCCAAGATGGTTTCACAATACTTTGGCCATAACCCTAATGGTTTGCTTCGTTTGATTAAGTCCTACTCGGGCAAGCGCCTAGATAACGCCGTTCGCTCGATGCAAAGAATTGAAGATGGCAAAGGCTTCTTCGCTCGTATCCCACTTGTAGGTAAGATGGTGAACGGTATTAAGAAAATGCGTGTCGCCCACTTGGCCGCCAATGCTGATCGTATTCGCGGACTTGAAGCTGGACTAGAGCAAGTTGTCAAAAATGGTGGTGATCTGGAGAAGTTCATTGCCAAGAATATGGAAGATCTGACAGAAGTGATGATTAAAGTTCCCATGAGAAAGCGCGAACTTCCTTACTTGTTCTTCCTAGAGGGTGGTTATCATTACCTCATGCCATATGTGACTCGTCGTCTACCATTTATTGGTGCGGTTAGTGACGGTATGATTATGAAACAATTATTTAATGCTCGTGCAAGACTCGTTTATGAGAGTCTGCGCGCTGAGGCTCGCGTTGCTCTAGGAGTTGCTCCGTATGTAGCAGCAGAAACGACACTAGGCGTGTTTAGAAGCTTTGAGCAGTCAGTTGCTCACGCTGTTGATGCTGCCTCTGGTGTTGAGGCCAGACGCTTAACTTCTGAACTTCAAGGCGTGAAAGGCAAGATCGTCGACACTCTTCAAGAAAAACTCAGAGAGGGTGGAATACGCTCTCATAAGTTCCGTCACCAGCTTAGCAGCGCTACAAACTTTGACGCCGCTACGATTGAGCGTATCGTCTTTGCACCGGCCAATATCGATGAAGAAGCCCTTGGTGGAGTACTGTGGGAAGCGCTTAAAACGGAAGAGATCTTTAAGCTTAGTGAACTCGGGGAAATCGCCCATAAAGTGGCCCAGCAATTGGCCCATTATAATAACGCTGATGACTTTGATCGCTACCTAGCAGCTCTTAAAGTCCTGACCATTAAACGCGATCCAGGTGTCGTACAAATTTTCTAAAAAAAAAGCCCCTTTTCAGGGGCTTTATTTATGATCTTATGGGAAGAAACATTTTTTTGATCTTAGGAGCTCTATTTGCTCTCCAGCTACTGGATCATCTCCAGCTTCTTTTTTAAGAGATTTGAAAAAGGCTTCTTTCATTGAATCGCCACTTTCTTTTCTCTCGCTGGCCACTTTTCTAAGAGTCTTTGTCCAATATTCAACATACTCATCATCCATATCTTCGGTGAAGAGTAGGTGAAGCTTGTTTTCGCCACCCTCGGCCATAAAGCGAATACGACCTGAGCTGTCTTTTGAAGCTTCGAAAATTTGACGTACAAGCTCTTTTTGCTTGGCCGATCCACCTTCATAAAGTCCAAGCATCAACGCCATGGCACGCTCTTCTTCAGGCGCAACCAAACGTGAACTTACTCGTGAATAATCACCAAGACCGTAGGCTTGGAACTTACTCGAAATAAAGCGACGGACATCAGTTGGATTTTTTGGAAGTACTGAAGTTAGAACAGTTTGAGCATTGCTGTCTGAAAGCTCTTTCATGGTAAAGCGGAAACCGTGAAGTGAAAGTTCATCACTCACACAACGGGCACAACCAAGTACCGCTGTTGCTGTATTACCGTGTCTGTTAGCAAGATAGATAATATTGTTAATGGCAGCTACTACTTCATCTTTAGACACCTGATCGACATCTTTAGAGAGAAGTTCTTGTAGTTGTCTTTTAAGTCTTAGATCTTCGGCCGATCCACCTAGCTGATCAATGATCGCTGTAAACTGCTGCCTTGAAGGTAGCTGACCTGAAATATTAAGCGACTTAAGCGAGAGCTCAAGATATCTGCCAACTTCACTAGCGGCATCTCCCTTAATATTGTACTTGGCCAACACTTCTAGTGCACCCGAGCCATTAAGAAGAAAGTCAATCAGCTTACCACCGGCCGCATTCACATTGGTTGCGAGCATAGCTGATAGAAGCAGAGTAAAAAGGAACTTAGAAATTCTCATAAAAATGACCCCGTGTGATCAAAACATTCATACATCATCGCTTTCTTATCGACTTAAAGTTTGGGGACTTAAGTCAAATATTCCAATAAAAAGAAAAAACACAGTAAAAGCGTCAACTTATCAAGCTCTAGCGATAAAATACCGAGAAGTCCCTAAGATGATAAATGTTTTAAAATCCTCCATCCTGGTCCTTATTATTGCGCTTTTTGCCTTAAGCGCTTTTGCCAGTGATTCGCTGCTTAAGTCTTCAACTGACGGTAGGCGTATTGAGCTCGACATCTATCGTGATTCTAAAGAACTGGTTTTAAGTGTTTTTCGCGATGGTAGAAGAAGAGCGACTCTAGAAGAGCGCTTTGATATCACTAATCCCTCTAATATTGATGCCCATATGGCGCGCACTCAATCGGTGCTTTCATCTCAAGGTATCGCGCAAGATGAGATCGATAAGTTTTTGAACATCTTGGAAGAATTTAAATTCGTAAGTACGGCCAACTGCCAAGCTATTCATTTAGGCGAAGAGCTGACTTCTGATACTCGGGCGATTGAAGACCTCGTGTCTGAGTTCGATCGCATTAGCGCTGGTATTCGCGGCGAAGGAAATTTCGAGCGCAGTATTGAGCTCTTTGAAGTTTCCGTTCCAGAGCTTGGAAAATTCCAGCTTCGAGCTTTAGTTGATAGTAACGGAAATCCAGAACGCTTAAGTCTTACCCAAGATGGCGGGACATTAAAAGACTTCAAAGTCGTTCGTAATGGTGATGTTTTCACTTTGTCTTCACCTTCGGGAAAAAAGTTACTAACAATAAAAAACTACGGCATGAATAATTCTCTCATTACGGTTTCTGTTTTTGGTGCCCAAGGACTAGAAAATGAAGTGCGCACGCATCTTAAGCTCGAATCCAAAGACAGAAGTTTAAGTGCTACTTTGCTTGCAGGAACTGCACAGCAGACTAGAGAGCGACTGGGCAACGTGCAATTAACATCGGTGTCGATTGAGCATCGTCCTGTTGTCAGGCACGAGCAAATGAATATTTTTATACCAACGCTTGAAGCTGATACATTACAACAACGAATTTCAACAACATCTTTTGGTGCCAGAGCGATAGGGGCGAGTGATTTCTCAATTAAGGCTCCGGCCCTTTACGATACTTGTTTGGCGGAAGCCTTTATTCTTAGAAGAGAGTTATCTCAAAGCTATAGCGATAGTCATCTGGAGAACAGTTGTATTAGTCGCGTTTCGCTAGAACTCACGGACCAAGCGTTGGCACAAACTCCGCTCAAACAACAAGGCTTTCGTGCCTGTCTAGTGCGAGAGGGAGTATTGCTGGCCGATCAAGATACAAGAAGCTTTAGTCAAGAGTTCTTGAGTTCAAGTGATCGCACGAAGGTGACTCTGTGTTCAAGAAGTCTTGAAGAAGAATCGGTATCACTCACTCTACAACCGCTGATTCTCAACTCGCTTCGCATTCAAGATGAGTCGTTTGCTCCTCTTGCTAGTCGAATCACACAATTAGCTCTTGCCGACTTTAGGTCGTGCCAGGGGAGTGATTGCAGCGAGCGGGCCATAGCACGTGCCAAGCTTGAAGTGTTTAAAATTAATTTCCTCAAGTGGTTTGATGAGTCAACAACTGGAACTCAGACAGCGAATCGTGATCGCTTGGTCGCCACGTTTCAAGCTTGTTCACTTGAACAAAGCTTTCAGAGCTGTCGCGATAGTCTTATGATCGCCTCTTTACAAGTCTTGCCAGAGAATATGTATAAAAATATCGCCAGTGAAAGTGGTTTCTCTAGTGCTGAAGCTTCGGCCGAAGACATAGCAGCAATTAAGTCTTGTGTGGTTGATAATAGAGAACGTATTTCTTTTTCTGATCTCTCAAGTGTTGATGAGTGGCGCTACAGATGTAGTTTTGAGCGCTTCAAAACCAATCTTCCTGGATTGTCAGAGCAGTACTGGGGTTCTCAACTTTCTAAATACCCAATTGATCGTCCCATGCATGATGTTGTTGCCAGTGTAACGGCCAAGCTTTCCCAGGTTAATACGCCGGCCGATGCCAAACGTGTTCTTTTTGAAGCATCTCCCATTGCTTATGCTCACGCTCTATCAACTTTTGTCGATGAGCGCTTGGCCCAGCGTCTACCAATCGACGGCGAAGATTCTGTTTTCCAAGCGGCCGCTAACGAACAGGTCAGAGACAGACTGGCGGCAATGACAGAACCTGGTTCCTATGATCTATCTGAGAGTACTGCCGTTTATCTCTCACGCGCACAAACTGCCCGCGGGCAAGCAGGTCTAGAAGTTGCTTTCAACGATATAGTCATGCGAGCTCATATTGTTCCAAGGCAGTTTGAAATTGTTTCAACTCTTGGGCCACATTTTAATGATGAACAATTACAAGAGCAGACCCAAGCCTTAACTTCTGAGTATGAGCGCTGCTGGCGTGCTTATGATGCAAGTTCAGGTGCGGATGTACTGGCCGCCGGTGTTGATTGTGATAAGCAGTCCTACGCGGCTCAAATGTTTGCTCTAGCCTCGGCAAATCTTAGAAACTTTGTGTCACGTCGCTATCCCTTAGCAACTCAAGAGGCTAACGAAATCCTCTCTCCACTTTATTATATGGATAAATGTTTCAAAGACGGCGATCCATTAAATGAAGACTCGCTTGAAAGCTTTGAGTCTTGGGTTAACTCCTGTATTGCCGTTACAAAAATTGATATTGCTTCAAACTTATTTGAAAAACTGGAGCAAAAGTATCGTCCCGTTCTAGGTGATTCAGATCAAAATCTTTTAAAAAGTAAGCTTGCTTGCTTTACTCAACCCTTGAAGAAATTAGTTGCTCCTCAGGGCAATTCACTCTTTAAGCCAGACTTTGTTCCACTCGCTGGTCATAATAACTCTCGTTCATTAGACGATATTATGTTGGCCTCCAATCATTTAGTCGGAGCAGGCTCAGTTTTATCGGCCATGTTTACACAAGAAAACTTTGATGAGACTTATAAAGAATCTGATCGTTCTGTCATGCAAGCCTATCTAAACTTAGTCTCGCAAGCTGAGCCGGCAAAACTTGATGGATTAATGAGCGAGATTGAAGCTTGTGTTACGAGTTTTGATGAAACACTTTCAAGTGGATTTAGAACATACTTGGTAAACTCTGTTCCAAGTCTTTATCAGCAGCTTATCCCGTTCTTGAGTAGCTCTTCTAAAGGCATTGTTGAAGAAATTATTGACGTTGAATTGGCCGAGCTTCTTCTTGCTGTTCAGGCCAAGAGCGAATACCGCGTGATTGAATCAGACTCACCGGGCGGAACCATCGTCACCTCTGATTTTACCATCTCGGCCATGGCCAGGTTCATTGAAGGTCTTGGGGCTTATATTTCACAAGGCTTTGTCTTTGATATGGATGGCATGAAAACGGAACTTGTTATCTTTAAAGAAGAACTCAAAGACGCTCTACGATGGGTGGTTGAATCTAATGAGCCGGTATCTCTTGATGAACTCTCTCGCTTTTTCAGTGAAAGTAAATTGGCTGATCATATGGCCCTGGCCCACGTAGCGAAGAATACTAACGACAACTTCCATGCTTTCTTATCCTCTATGTATGACCGAGAAGTTTCCGATTTTTGGGGACGCGTACGCGATAGTAATTCCGGTTTCATCGGTTGGATCACAGGTCGTGATGCCAATCATCTTTCAAGCACTCAGCGCACAGAGCTTCGAGAGATTGAGCAAAAATATGAATCGCTAAAATCTCTATCGACTCGAATGACGAGTGGTTATGACTTTAGAAGAATATTTAATGTTCACAATGAACAGGGCCAGGCTGCACTGGAAGTGATTAAAGAACAAGAATTCATGCCTCGCTTAGTTGGTCGCACACCTTCAGCTGTATCGCGAGCACAAGTTGATAGTGCTATTGCTTCAAGAATTTTAGCTGATAACACGGCCGGTGGATTTGCTGAACGCTTCGTGCGCGAGATGGCGCAGGAGTATTTAACCAAACAATCTCGCGGTAAATGGGGCATCACCAAATGGCTGTTCTATGATAGCGGCGACTTCGATTGGGAAGTGATTAGAGAAACAGCGTCCGGTCGCAAGGCCATTGAGTACTATGGCCGCTATGTGTTGCTGCCAAAGATGCTGGGCCAGAATATGACGAGATATTCGGAAAATATTCACAAACGTCGATTTGAAGCCCTTTTACGCGAAGCCCAATCGGAAAATTGATAGGTTACACTAATGCTATTCATTCATTATATCTAATTGATGACCCATGTCATTTAAGTCCCTGTTATCATAGGAAAACCTAACAGAATCTTCAAAAAAGTCCCTTTAAATACAATGACTTATATAATCCGAGTGATTTGCATCGGGTTAGCGCACGGGATATCCTCCCCGGGCCCGAAATCTGAATTGTAATTAAGGATGAAAAAGTGGCTTTTAAGTTTTTATCAATTCTCCTGCTGCTCTCAAGCTTCAATATTGAAGTTTTTGCGATCTCACTTGAACGCGAACAAGAGCTTAATGCAGAGTTTAAAGAATATTGCGATAACGTTTCTGATAACGTTATTAAAAGTCGTTACACCGTCATTTGTAGTTCTGATTATCACCACTACAACGCCCGCGCCGGCATCAATCATTATAACGAAAAACCTGAGCACGATATTCGTATCGCCAACTATAATATGCTTCACCCAGGCTCGAATAAAAACTCATACAAAGATCTGGCCCTATTGGCCAAAATTATCAATGAGTACGATCTAATCTCGGCACAAGAATTGATCCCACGCCTTGGTAACGATATGAGACATAATCGTGACCTGGTTGAAATGATTAAAAAAGATGCCAAGGAAGCGGAAAACCTAAGTAAGTTGTACCGCTCACCAGGTTATGTCCTAATCCTTGATGAGTTAAGAAAGCTTGATCCAAGCTGGGCATTGATCATGTCACCAAGAGGCGAGGCCGCTTCTCCATCAAGTGTTCACGAGATGCTAGGCTTTTTCTATCGCGCTTCAATCGTTCGCCCGAAAGTTAATGAACATTGCGATGAGTTCGCTTCAAGTAAAGAAGAAGCTATTGCTTGTTACCCACTCTTTAGAGCGCCATTTTTTAGAGAAGATGTTGCCGATGCATTTTCAAGAAAACCATTTCTTGCAAGTTTTGAAAGCGGTAATTTCGATTTCTCTCTATTAAACGCACACGTCATTTATACTTCATCAAAAGATGAAGAACTGATGCGTTTTATCTCTAATATCGCCTTTGGTATTGATGATTACTCGCAAGTTGGAACAGGCGTCACTAAAGAGACTTATGCGCGCTTTGCAGAAGTTAAGCTAGCGCTTGAAATGCTCGATCTCTTGGCCGACAGGTATAGTGAGCAAGACCTGATTTTTGCTGCTGATATGAACTTAGAAAGCAAAATTAGCTATTTTGAAATCATGATGAAACAGTTTTCTCGCTTTGATCTTGTCGGTGAGATGGCCACTAGCCTTACTCCTTATAGATATGGTCGTGGCGACGTTGAAACCAATGGCTTCTCTAGTAACTACGATCACTTTATTCTCAATAATACGGCCAATGCTCCTTGTGAAAGGGATGCCAAAGGCAAAGTTCATGTGACTCGCCAAAGTTATTTTGAGGCCCACGTCGATGAATGGATGAAGAAGTATTATATCGCCAGAGAAGAAACCGGCGATGCGGCCAATCCTTATCAGTTCTCAAAAGAGGGCGAAGAGTTGATGAAAGAGCGCATTCAGGAACACCGCCAGATGCTTGAAAACACCATGACTGTGGTTGATGGCACAATCGTTCCTCAGTACGAAGATGTCGATCGCGAAGTAGAAATTTTCAAAAGAAGAATCTTTGAAGAGCAGTTAAGTGATCAGACCTATTATAAGTTCTACCGTGAACTTATCTCCGATCACTTTCCTATTAGCATTAACTGCAAAAACTAATTACATAATCTTTGGAAAAAGTGCGCTTGGTTCTGAAAGCGTATAGCCCGTTTCACCAAACTTGATGGTGTCAAAGCTGCTCGCTTGCACGCCAAGAGAAGCCAATGTGGCCGGGCCAGTATGTGGCAAAAATGGCGAGATTAAACAAGCCAGTCCGTGAATGGCGTACAGGCAGTTGTAGACAACAGGCTTTAGCGCTTCTGGATCGTTCTTAAGCTTCCATGGCTCACTATCATTCACATATTGATTGGCCTTATTCACGTATTCCCACAAAGCATCGAGAGCGCGGTTGTGCTCTCTTTTGTCCATGGCCGTTTTCATACGCTCAAAAACATCGCCGAAATCGAATTGCTTTTCTATGCCAGCACCATCGATCTCAGCTGGTAAGTGCTTGAGTGAGAGCTTCACCACGCGCATGATTAAATTGCCGTAGTCATTTCCAAGCTCGTTATTGTGCTTATCAATCAATTCTTGTTCGGAAAAGCTTCCATCACTTTGGGCCGAGATGGCGCGCAGAAGGTAGTACCTAAAAGTATCGAGTGGATATTTAGAGAGCATATCTGAAGGATCAACACCATTACCAAGAGACTTGGACATTTTTCTTCCATCCTCGGCCAAGATCATGCCGTGGACATAGACCTGTTTTGGCAGGGGAAGATCAAGTGCATTTAGCATGCAAGGCCAAATGACACAGTGAAACCAGATGATATCTTTGCCAATAACGTGAACATCGGCGGGCCAAAACTCACGCTGTTTTTCATCAAGCGCAGAGTAGTAGTTAATCAAAGCATCAAACCATGTGTACATGATGAACTTTTCATTGCCAGGAACTGGAATTCCCCAAGCATCCTTATTGGGACGTGAGATCGCAAGATCTCTTAAGGGTTCGGCTTCAAGACGCTTAAGAACTTCGTTATAAGAATTTTTTGGAACGACAAACTGTGGGTTTGAGCGAAGAAATTTTAAAATAAAGTCTTCGTATTTAGACATCTTAAAAAAGAAGCCTTCTTCTTCTTTGAGCGCAAGCTCTGATTTATGATCGGGGCAGATGCCATCCGGCGCTTGAAGCTCAGTATAAAAGCTCTCACAGGCTAAGCAGTACTTTCCTGAATAACTTCCAAAGTAGATATCACCTTTGGCCTCAAGTTTTCGCCAAAAGTCTGATGCCACGTCGGCATGTCTCTTTTCTGTCGTTCTAATAAAATCGTCATGCGAGAGATTGAGTTTTTGGCAGAGCTCTCTAAAGCCCGCAACTTGAGCATCAACATACTCTTTGGTCGGAGTGCCAGACTTTTGCGCCGACTCAACAAGCTTTTGCCCGTTCTCATCCGTGCCGGTTAAAAAATGAGTTTCGTTACCTAGCAGTCGATTCCATCTAGCATAGCAATCCGTCACAACTTTTTCATAGGCGTGACCCATATGGGGTGTTCCATTGGGATAGTCGATTGCAGTAGTGATATAGAATTTTTTGGCCACGAGGCTACTCCAGGGACAATTAAATATTGAATTTTATAGCATGGGCTTAGCGATTAGCCCATAGAAGGCGCATTTTCCACCAAAGATTGAGTCGGTGCGAAACAACGACGCCCAGTATGTCTTTGCGGTGAACAGGATAGTCATCCCTACGAGAGGGAATCCCACGAGTCGTCACAAGGTCTTGATCGCCTTGATTCATGACTTGATTAACATGCCAAACATAGTGACAAATGAGCTCGCGCTCGCCTTTAAACAAGATGATATCAAAGCGCTTGAGTGAGTCTTTGATTGGCTTTACTTCAATGACATCTCCCTTTTCAATAATAGGGGACATACTTTTTGAAATAATAGTTGCACTAAGTGAGCCAAACTTTTGTAGCGCCATTTGCGAGCGTATAAATATGGCTTGCAGTGCAGCGGGTTCAGCCATCGGCTAGCTCAGTTCGAAGCCACTTATAAAAGCAGCCAAACGTCGGATTCTCAGAGTAGGGCGGAACCCAATAGGACTTGATTTTCTTTTCGTGTTTATCTAAATGTGCCAGCGTTTCGATGGCCTTATCATAAAGGTCTGCCCGCGCATCTTTAGAGGGGCCAAAAACTCTTACGGCGTGAAGCGGAGACTGTGGGAAAATCTCAGCATCGTTGCGCTCAAGCGGTTGGTAGAGATGTTGAGCACCTAAACTTAAAAGTTTATGCTGTAAAAAACTATCGCCAATCACCATGGCGGATTCTTGTGCCTCAAAAAACTTCCAGTTGGAGAAATCTTTAATTGTGCTAAATTCGCGCTCATTGATCAACGTGGCTTTTGGCATTACTTTGTGAACAACTTTTGGAATATCAAAGGCTGGATGAACAGCGTCCGATTCGACTTGATAGAATTGGTTTTCTCTAAGAAGCATCATGATATGAAAATCGCTATCTTTTACCTTTGGAAAGTCCTGCTTAATTTGCAGCAGAAGCTTTTCAATATAGTCAGGAGAACTAAAAGCACCATTGACGACGGTATAAATAAGAACTTTTTCACATTTTTTAGTTCTCGTGTCTGTCGAGATGAGGTCAAAATAAAGAGATTCTTTTTGCATGTACTCGGGCAGTAAGACTTGCAGCTTTGGATTAAGAATCAATGTGGTCTTAAGCCCTAAAAACTTTTGATTAACCAAACCATCGAGTAGTGCAAGTGCACCGTCGCGCACCAACCAGCAGGGGTGAATATTGAGAAGCTCTGGCGTCTTCGGTTCATAACTAAAGCACGGATTAAGTGGTGAGTAATAATCTTTGGATAGAGGATCAGTTGCCCAGGTCAAATGAAGCTTAGCATAGTCACAATCACTCTTTTTAAAACCGCTTAAGTAGATTTGCTCTGAGATACGCTGGCGAGTGGTCGCGCTTAATTCATTTTTGAGTTGGGCGGAAGTATGGGGCATAGATATCCTCGTAAAATGAATTATAGGCAAGAGGCAGACGAGAGTGACCAAAAGGACTGTAGGGATTGCTCTTAAACAGAGCAGACATTGTCATCAGTTTATTACTGAAACCTTTGAAGTCACAATTTCCCTTAAGAATAATATCTTCAATAATTTTGCAGCCAGCTTGGATCGAAAACTTCTCAGCGTAGACATCATGAATTTGTTTTCTTGTTTCGTCGCTATGAATTCCTGCTTGTTCATTTCGCTTAAGCAGATCGATAAAAAGCGGAAGGTCATAAGTCAGACGATGATTACTGAAATGAACAGGGACGAGTTCACAGTAGTCACGATCAATAGCAAAAGAGCCATAGCCGGCCCAGTCAGTTAAGATTGCCTTGGAACCACAAAGTAAAGATTCAATCGGAGACATGCCATAGTCTTCATCATTGTGAAGACTCAGACTGATGAATGTATCTCCTGCCATGTAATAGCTGACAAGCTCTTCAGGATCGAGGCTACCAATATAATGAACACGCTGCTTAAGATTTGCAGGAAGATTGCTTAGTAATTGGTAAACACTTGATTGATATTCGTTACTCGATAAATACTGACCGAGATAGGGAACGCCTAAGTGGTCAAAGCCACCGGCAAAAATAAGTAGAGGTGGTTTCTTAGAGTCCTTGAACGCACTGACAAATCCTCGAATCAAGTCGACCGTTCTCTTTTGTGGCGACAGTCGCCCGGTATAGAGGAAAACGTGCTCGTCATCTTTGATGCCAAGATCTTTTCGCGCCTGCTTTCTTAGTTTGGAGTCGAAATAAAAGCGATCAGTATCGACAGGGAATGGACAATAGAAAACATTGTCTGGGTTTTCCATAAAGCTTGAGATTAGCTCGACCTGTTTGTTCGACGCCGCGATAAACTGACATTTACTATTTGGAATCATATGACCAACACTAAGCCAGTCAGTAGTAAACAATGTAAAGTCGCCATAAACGTGAAAGACGTAGCGAACAGAGGTCTTGGCCAAATCTTTAAAGTGATTTAAAAAGGCCAATGGATGAGGTTGGTGATCCATGAAAACGACAATATCGGGAGACCAGGCCGCGGTACGCTTTACTTCATCAAGGAGTTCAAGCTCACTTTGGTCATTATGATAATTGAAGTACTCAAGCTCAATAGAGCCTTTGGATTGGTCCCTGATATGGCGATAACATTTGTCGATATTGGGAGTAATAATTCGACAACTCTGCCAGATAGAGGGATTGGTAGCGACGACGATGGCAATCTTTGTTTTACTCATAATTTGTCCCAATATCTTAACATGAACTAGACGAATGGTGACTCAAGATTTACTTCGTGGAAAGATACTCCTATGTCGAAATCACCGCCTAAGAATAAATTCATGCGCTCGGCCAAGTTACTCTCTGCTGCTGGTAAATTTGCCGTAGGAGAGGTCTCTCGGCGCTATAAATCAGAGTATTCTTCTAGAGTAAATGACGCTGTCATCGCTAGAGCGGTGAAGTTGGTCCAAAGCCTAGATCATCTGAAGGGCTTCCCACTTAAACTGGGACAGTTATTAAGCCTCGATACTACCGGTATTTTGCCCGATGAAATCCGACAAGTTTTCATCAAGCTGCAAAGTAACGCCACTCCAGTGGATCATGATCTAATGAAGTCGGTCTTTCAAAAAGAGTTGGCCGCTTGTGCGTCCGAGTTGCAAGTGGATTGGAACTCGATTGCTAGCGCTAGCCTGGGACAAGTTTATTTGGCCGAGGATCACAATCATGAAAAATTAGTACTTAAAATTCAATATCCCGGTATTGAGTCTTCACTTGAAGGCGATATGTTTATTATTAAAAAACTTACGCCCATGATTAGCGCTCTTAGTGGCAAGCAGATCGACTTGGACGGAGTTTTTGCCGAACTGAAAGAAATGTTTGAAAAGGAAGTCGATTATCGCAACGAAGCGCAAATGATTGAAAGATTTTCTAACCTCATTCAAGAAAGTGATGCTTGGCGCTCACCAAAGCTTCGCAGGGAATTCTGTAGTGATCATATTATCGCAATGGAATATCTTGAAGGGATTTCTATTCAAACATGGATTCATCAAAATCCAAGCAAAGAACAAAAACTTGAGATTGCTAAAACTTGTATTGATCTTTTTTGCTGTGAACTTTTTGAGTGGAATCTGGTTCAAACCGATCCCAATTTTGCCAATTTTTTGATTTGTCCCGACGGAAAGTTAGGTCTATTAGACTTTGGTGCGACTCAAGAATTTGATCATCAATTCGTCGAAAAATATCGTGCACTTTTGATTGCTCTTCGAAAATCTACTCCAGCTGAAGTGCTTAGATTGTCTGAAGAGTTTGATTTGATTGATCCAAGAGAAAATGATCTGGCCCAGCAGAGCTATCTCAAAATGGTGGAAATCTCGGTCAGACCTTTTGTGCAAAAAGGCGAGTTTTACTTTCGTGATGATGAATATCTAGAGCTGACAAAGAAGTCTTCTTGGGACTTTATTAAGCACGCAAAGTATTCACCACCACCACGACATTTAATTTTCCTTCACCGAAAACTGGGTGGTCTCTATAACCTGCTTCATCAAATGGATATTAGACTTGATCTGGACACTTTTTGGCAGCGCTGGATTGATAAAAGCTAAAGTTTTTTTGTAATGGCCTTACTGACTCTATTCCAAATGCCATCCCAGTGCTCACCAACTTGTTCTTTGCGCTTAACTAATAAGATCGCTTCGATACCAGGGCCACTGGCTTGGCGCATGAGCTGGTAGAGTTCTCTGGCGGCAAGTTCAGGTTTGTGAGAGAGAGAAATTGTATTGAACTTGAGATGTTTAAGTTCGCTTGGGCTTTCATTTTCAAGACTCAAGTACATCGGAACGTCTGGCATATAGTGATGCTTAAGCGCTCCAGGAGAGACTGGACTTTGAACATGTGAGACTTTCAGCTGAGAGACTTGTTCTAGTTGAGACTTAGTAATTGAGCCAGGTCTATAAATTTCGAGGCGATCATCAAAGACACCAACAACTGTCGATTCAATTCCCACTTGGCAAGAACCACCTTCGAGAGTGAAAACCGATCCTTCAAACTCTGAGTCCACGTGGCCCTTCGTTGTAGGACTTGTTTTGCCAAACCTATTGGCACTTGGCGCGGCCAAAGGACCTGTGGCCCGAATAAGCTCTAGCGCTAGCGGGTGATCTGGGCAGCGAATGCCAACACTGGTTAAACCTGAAGTAATCTTTCCTGAAATATGCGTGGCCTTAGGAAGAATTAAAGTCAAAGGGCCTGGCCAAAAAGCTTCGGCCAACTTTTGGGCCGCCTCACTCCAATGGGAGGTACATTCTTTGGCTTGATCGATGGATGATACGTGAACAATGAGCGGATCAAAATCCGGGCGCTGTTTTGTGGTGAAAATTTTGGAAATCGCTTCGGCCAGATCAATTCTTGCCGCTAGACCATAAACCGTCTCTGTTGGCATACCGACAACCTGAGCGGAGTTAAGCAGAGCAATAGCTTTTTGCATTTCAGCTGAATTCATAACGTATGCATATCTCAGGGTTTTGCAAGGTGTCTACTTCTTAGCCAAACAAACCCATCAAAATAATAATGCAATAAACTTGGCGTGATTAAAGTCGCAATAGCGAGGCTAAAGGGCACATTAGCGCGATATTGATGAGAGGGAAGAATGTCGACCCATGTCTCTAAAAACCAGATCTCAAGGCTGGCAAAGACAATGCATGGGAGTGCAATGACCATCACTCTCTTTGTTCGAGACAGGCTAAAACTTTGTTTTACTTCCTGATAGCTCAGCTGAATATACGAGCAGGCGTGATAGGCAAAGAGGGGCAAAAAACTTAAATAAAAATTCTCAACAATTAGAAAACAAAAAATATAAAGGCAACTAGGGAGAACAATTGTAGTGAGAACAGGCAAAGGAATGGGCTTGGACTTAAGTTGATAAATGAAGCCGGCCAATACCATGATCAGCATGGCCCAAACAATCACAAGTGCTGTACTTGATGGGTAAAACAGAATTTCAGTCTCAGCGAAAAAAGGCTGATAGGTTGGGATACTTCTAAAGTGATAACCAAGAAATGGTAAAAGTGACAGTAGCCATACATAAGGCATAAGCCTCTTGGCATCAACTTGATTAAGACGGCATGAAACTTTATAAATGCCCATGACTTGGACGATATGGTGTAGCGCGCTTAGATAGATGAGTGTGCGCCAAAAATATCCGACTCCCGAAAAACACCATAAATAAATTGTCACAAAAAAAACAACGCCTAAAGCGACGATAGAAAATCGAGTCGGAGCGTTCTCTGGTTTGAGGCAGAAGTATCTGGGAATGGAAGCATAAGTATGCGCACTTTCTAGGGCCACCATTACAAATAGAATAAGAATGGCTTGAGTCGGGGTGTTGCTCCAGCTTGCGAATGAAAAAACAATTGCCAAGGCAAGTGAGTAGAAGCCTGCTAATTCTTTAAAACCATTTCCCAATATCCACATGGGAAAATTCTAGCACGGCTTTAGAATTTCAGGTTGGCGGTTTGTGCTTTTTTTTCAAGGTTTGGGGATTTTTCGTAGAAATCAACGGCCGGGAGTTCGATATTGGTAATATGATTTTGTATCAGATCAATACTAATATTAATGGGATGTTCTTGATTAACACCTTCAAATGCAATTTTTGAAAAGTTAAAGAGCTTGAGGCAGGCATGATCATCCATTGAGAATTGAGCCACGCGTATTCTGTATTGGTTCTTATATTCAATACGGCTACGAGACTCGCCGAAAACTACAGATCAGCTCATGGGCCCGACCATCGCTTGTATAGAGCTTTATTATATCAAGGCTATCCCACTCCACACGGTTAAAACTTAGGTCGATTGCTTTAGGGATATTAGATAAAACTGTAACCTTGGTATTTTGTGCGCGACCCATGGCGGGGACTAGAGCACAAAGAGCAAGGAAAAGAAGAATGAGTGGCTTTGTCATGGGGTTACCTCTTAAAGCTAGAATCGCTGCAAATCTTGCTAATGGGAAGATGGGCGTGAGAAACTTAACAGAAGCTGACAAAAAACCAACAAAGCCTAAGGAAGAAAGCCTATGTTTAAAGAGTTTAAGCAATTTGCGATGCGCGGAAATGTTCTCGATCTCGCTGTCGGGATGATTATTGGCGCGGCCTTTACTTCTATTGTAAAAGGTGTGGTCGATCATCTTTTATCACCGGTTCTAGGCCTGATCACAGGTGGCGTGAATCTAACGAATATGAAGATTATTCTAAGCGGTGAAGGCGAGAGCGCGGTCGTGATGAATATCGGTTTATTCTTTCAATCGGTCGTTAACTTTATCTTGGTGGCCTTTGCAGTCTTTCTCTTAGTTAAGGCGATCAAGTCATTTGAGAAGAAAGAAGAAGCGAAGCCGAGTGCACCGGTCGCTCCTCCTAAATCAGAAGTTCTATTAGAAGAGATTAGAGATCTCTTAAAAAAATAACTTATTCGATATGGCCTACGGCGCGCCAAACTGCGGTGCGAAGTAGGTCGCTGGCGATGACGCCAAGATTGGCCACATCAAATTTCTCTGGTTTTTCCATTTCACGAGTAGACACAGCAAAGAGGACATCTCCATCCCACGGTGTGTGGAAAGGATCAATCACCTTGGCCATTGAAGTATGGGCCATAATGGAGAGTCGCTTAAGGGCTAGACGATCAAATTTTACGTTAGTGATGACGGCCGTGATCGTTGTGTTGCCCTTGATTGGAGTGCTTTCAATTTTTTCTTTCACGCGCTCAAGGATATTAATGCGCTCGCCAGTTTTTTCATCAAGGCTACCTTTGATGATTGCACCGTTTTCATCGAGAACATTACCAACAGCATTGACGACGGTAATGACGAGAACTTTGATCCCATTTTTTTCAAAATAGGCAGCGCCTTGGCCCGATTTCTCTGGCTTAAGTTCATCAAACCACTTGCCCACACTGACATGGGTTCCACCGCCAACGCGGCCGTAGGGAACTTTATTTTTTACGCGCGCCTTGAAAGCTTTAGCTCCCAGTTCGCGGTCAGGATAAACTGAAGTATCGCGACCAGTGAAGTCGTAGACGATAGCAGCGGGCACAGCCGGAATGGTGTCGAATTTAACTTTACCACCACGAAGTTTTAAAATTTCCGCGGCCACACCATCTGCGGCTTCTAGTCCAAAAGTCGATCCACCAGAAAGTGCGATAGCATCAAGCCAACCCCAGGTATTGGTTTCATCAACTGATGAACCTTCGCGTACCGCCACTGCGCCACCGCGAGAGTCCATGGCGCCGATAGCACCTTTTGGAAAATGGATGACGGTTGTTCCAGTTGGGCCGGCCGGATTGGTGGCAACACCAACTTCAAGGTTTTCAAAATTTGTAGTGAGCATAGTCTTTTCCGCGGATAAAGCGCATGAACACGCTAGTGCCACGAAAAGGCAGATTTCCAAACGCATGGAAAAGCCTCCCGGGTTGGTTAAAAAGTTGCCTTTTCATACCGGCCCGGGTGAGTTTCGTCACGCGTTAGTTGAGTTAGTGGGTATCGAAGTCCCAATTGAAGGTCTGGCCACCGCTGACCTTTTGAGTGGCGCTCTCCATGCTGTCGTTGGTGAAGTAAAAGACGAAGGGAATTCGTTCACGCGGAGCGTAATTGGCCAGCCAGCTCGTCCACCAACCTGGATTGGTGTGGATATTATGAGATCTCGGCGCTCCGGCCAGATCGTGAATGGCCTCGCCGCCATCACCAATTGGAGCAGTACATAGCCAGCTCGTGCAATTATGACTCTCAGAAGCTGAAGTAGGACGGTTATTGCTTAAGGTATTTCTGGTGTCACCTGTTACCCCTTGATAGCCAGAATCACCAAGCAGCTTGTCGCCATCATTAACGCCATTATCGACGTACTTTCTTAGTCGTAAAAACTCATCCGACTCAAGTTCAATAAATGTTTCTAAACGATCAGAGCTTGGCATTGGATAGGCATCAAAGTCGACATCGGAACTGAAGAAGAAGTTATAAGACTTATCACCAACGCGAGTATAAAGATGTCCACCACCTGATGACATAGGGAATGAAACAGTATTTTCTGAAGTCGCGGCAAAGTAATCGTCAAAGAAAGCTTTCTTCTGTGACTCACTCATGCCTTTAAAGCTCACAATATAAACATCGCGACGACCACCGGGCTGATTATTAAATTTAAATTTAATTTGATCAACTTTCTTTAAGTTATTGGGGTACTTACTTTGAAGTTGGGCCATTCGTTCATTGATAGGTCCACTCCAAATTTTAGCAGGAAAGGCTTCTTTAAGCGGGCCGGAGTTAAGGGAGATTTCCTTAACTAGCGATTCACTTTGAGCTCCGCGTTCAGCTGCAAAAATGACATTTTCTTCGTAATCTTCAAACGCTTTAGCGATTTTAGACTTGTTCGCAAATTCGGCCAATGCTCCTTGGATTTCCGCTTTGGCGTGCTCGTCATCAAGGTCACCACTTTTCATTCTGGCGACAATATCGCTTAGCTTAGCCTTGTAAGCATTTTGCGCTTGTTCAACTTGATCAGCGATACTCGTCGCTTTGATCGCTTCAAGGTGTTCGCCCCAATCCCTAAGCGGGTAGGCAAAGTTCTTGTAAACATCTAAAGCCTTCTTCTCGCTGGCGGTATATTCGTATTGAGCATTCGCCTTGTTTGGGAAAATTCTTTTAAGTTCGTCGCGAACATTCTTAGGAAGTTTTAAAAAGTCATTATCGAGATGAAAACTTTTAAGGTTGGCAAGCTCATCAAAGCCAGCAGTCCCGTGTTGCATAAAAAACAGGGAGCGCAGCAAACGATCAGATAGGAGAGTAAAGTTTTTATGAGCGTCTCGAACTTCCAGTACAACTCGGTCCGCGCCTAGAATGTCTGGGCGATAAACAGTACCGCCGGTGTACTTGAATGAGCTTTCAAGACCAGAGATAGCCTCGAGCGAGACGTCGTCTAGTTTTTCCCCTTTAGCATTCGCACGAAGCATAGAGTTAAGTTGGCGTTGCTTGGCCGAAGTCATTGGGCCTAGGAAAGGATGCTCAAAATTTCTCGCAACGAGTCTTTCAGGATCTTGCTGATAACGTAAATGGCCGGCATTAAGTTTTTGTAAAATGTCGTATTCAGAATAGAAATTGAAGAGGCCAATTTTCTCTTTTACCGATTGCGCTTGGGCAACACCGGCAGCATCACCAAAGAAGCTCTCCGGTGGAGCTGAAATGGTTGCTTGCATGGAGCCTTCGCCAAAACGCGAGTTTAATTTCTTAATCGCGCGGTACCAATCTTCGTAACTATCAAATGGTTCTAAAACGAACTCGAGGTTACCTGTATCATCTTGAATGAGAGCATCAGGAAGAAACTTTAAAGTGGCTTGGTCTTTAAGCTTAATCAGACCACCGGGCTTTCTAGGTTCTGGAAATAATTCTTTGATATTGGCGCGAACCCAATCGGCCCGCTCTTTAACTGGTAAAGAAAACCAACGGCTTTTACTCATGCCGTGACCAGGTTTTGGTCCGTAAATGGTTACGATCTTATCAATTTCTGAAAGAGTGTATTCCGATTCAAAACCAAACTGCAGATGCTTGCCCTCAGAAACGGCAACGTCATCAAAGCCAAAGGCTCCGCGAATAACTTTCTTACTACCACTGAGGTTAATGTCAGAGATATTTTCTATCAGCTCTTTACAGCTATTGCTGGCAAAGTTCGCAGGCGAACGCTCCAGTGGGATTGGAGTGTCTTGCCACAGCACCACCGCTGGAAATGCAAAAAGAAAAGCGATTAATCCAATTTCAAGGAGCCTCACGGGCTTTCTCCTGTTAAATAATCAATTCTAGTGAGTCGCAAAATTCCAATCGAGTTTGCCTTCTTGCGAAATCTTTTGAGTCGCATCTTGAAGACTTTCGTCAGTGAAGTAAAAGGCGAATGGCATTCTATCGCGCTTACCGTAGTTCACTAACCACATGGTCCACCAACCTGGATTGGTATGAACTCTGTGAGATCTTGGGGCTCCTGCGATATCGTGAATGGCTTCACCAGTATCACCGATAGGAGCCGTACAAACCCAACTCGTACAGTTATGGGCCTCACCTGAAGGTGTAAACGTTCCATCGTCACGATTTAAAACTCGATTGATGATGCGCTGGAATCTATTCGGTGGATTCGGATTGACGGCGCCGGGTCTATTGTCGTTAAGCATGCCAACAGTTTCGCGCTCAACACCTTGGTAGCCAAAACTTCCGATGGTCTCTCTCGAATTTTGAGTTCCATTTTCAACGTACATTCTTAGACGCATAAATTCATCTGACTCAAGTTCCATAAATGTTTCAAGGCGCTTTGAACTTGGCAGCGGGTAGTCTCTAGCACTCAGACCAGATAGGAAATCATAAGTTTTATTTCCAAGTCGCGTATACAAATGACCAGCGCCACTGCTCAGTGGGAATGACACTGTATTTTCAGACATAGCGGCATGATACTCTTTAAAGAACGCAGCCTTATCTTGTTCCGATAAGTCTTTTAAACTCACCACAAAGATATCGCGACTACCGCCATCATTGCCATTATATGGCATGGTGACATTGTTCATCTTCTTCATGATATTGGGGAATTTTTGCTGCAATAACTTAACACGCTCATCAAGTGGACCACTCCATACTTTTGCAGGGAAAGATGAAGACAGTGCTCCCGCTTCAATCGTTGCCTCTTTAACAAATTGATTGAAATTTGCGCCCTTGTTGCCACCAAAGATGACATTGTCCTCATAACCCTCAAATGCCTTGGCAATGCCCGAGCTATTCGAGAACTCAGCAAGCGCACCTTGAATTTCATTGGCCGCTTGGGAATCATCAATTTCTTGAGCGCGAACGCGACCAACGATGGCCCGTAGTTTTTCTTTGTAGGCATCCTGAGCTTGTCTAACTTGATCTGAAATCTCTTCCTTACCAAAAGCTCTCAGATGCTCTGACCAATCACGCATTGGATAAGCAAAATTTCTAAATACATCTAAAGCTTTTTTGAGCTCAGGATCGTATTCGTAATTAGGGTTAGCTTTGTTAGGGAAGATTCTTGCTAACTCTTCTTGAACATCAGCCGGGAATTTTTCAAAGTCGCCAAAGGGATCAAAGCTCTTTAGGTTTTTGAGTTCATCCATGCCACCTGTTCCGTGCTGCATGAAGTACAAAGAACGCAAGAGTCTATCTGATAGCAGTGAGAAGTTTTTATGAGCGTCACGCACTTCCATGATCACTCGGCGCTCACCTAGAATGTCTGGGCGATAAACGGTACCACCTGTGTACTTAAATGAGTTTTCCCATCCTGCAATTCGTTGCAAGCGGTCGGCTTCGTATTTTTCTCCAATCGCATTTCCACGTAGCATTGAATGAAGAATTTCTTGTTTCTTACTAGTGAGCGGCCCAAGGAATGGATGCTCAAAATTTCTGGTTACTCGCTTCGTTGGATCTTCTTCGAATCGTCTATGAGCGGCACTTAGCTTTTGTAAGATGTCATAGTCAGAGTAGTAATTGAAAAAGCCAATTTTCTCATCGAGAACTTTTTCAGGGTCAACGCCATCGATATTTCGTCCAAAAAAGCTATCTGGTGGAGTTGAGATGGTGGCCTGTTGTGAGCCCTCTCCAAACGTAGCATTAAGCTTTTTGATGGAGTGATACCAATCTTCAAAAGTATCAAAGGGTTTTAAAATGAACTCGACATTACCTGTGTCATCAAAGATCAATGAGTCGGGAAGGAAGTCCATATCGCTGTCACGTTTTAGCCTAACGAGACCGCCTTCAGTTCTGCTTTCTGGAAAGAGATCTTTAATATGATCGCGCACCCATTGAGATCTGGTCTCAACTGGCATAGCAAACCAATCTTCCTCACTGATTCCAAACTCAGCTTTTGGGCCATAGACAGTGACGATGCCATCCAGCTCATTCAACATATATTCGGATTCAAATCCAAACTGAATATGCTTACCTTGAGTCGCCGCTTCATCGCTAAATCCGAATGATGCTCTCAGTACTCGAGCACTCGAATTTACATCTACATTTGAGAGCCGCTGGATTAACTCGCGACAGCTATTGCTGGCGAAGTTCGCAGGGGATCTAAGTTGTCGTGCTTCATCTTGCCAAAAAACCCAAGAAGGAAACACGAACAGGAACGACACTAATATAAAGTTTAAGTACTTCAAGTGGGCCTCCATTATCGAAGCCTAATCGGTCTAGCGCGGAAGAAACTTGAGTAGAAAAGTATGTCATTTAAGTACTTAGATTTATTGCATAATAGGATTTAGGGGTTAGGTTTAAGTGCTTAATAACCGAGAAGAAAGCACGGAAAATTAAGGAGTCGCTGTGTTTAATCGATTTACCCGCCTTTTTATGGGCCCCCTTGCTGTTGTTGCTCTTGGGGTCTACCTCCAGTCTGATCATCGTCCTAGTCGCTTCCCCGCCAACGGAGGGGATGATGCTTACTCGTTATACAATAAGCTTCGCTACGATGCTTTTGATGATGATGGTCCAACACTTTTGCGAGTTAATGGAACAGAGACCACGACTAATCAGGGACTCATTACTTTTGGTGCAGAAAAAGAAGGTTCCACTTCAAGACTGACGAGAGTGGCGGGGCCAAACGGACAACACTTTAAATCGACGGTGAGCTCACTCAGTGATTCCGAGCAGGGAATCTTTCTTCGCTCTTTTATGGAAGAAGTTTCTAATGCAGGGCCAAAGACTGTTACCTCATTAGAAGGTGAGAGTATTCGCTCGGTAGTTCCAAGTGCCAGTGAAGTTGCAGCAGCTAATACTGAGCAGTTGAAAGTAATGTTTGATGCTTGGATTGACTCGACTCGCGAGCGACCATTTTCTTTTCTTTCCTTAAATCTGAGAAAGCGCATTTATGACGGCAACCTCGCTGGTATGAGCGCCGATGCTAAGAAAATGATCCGTAATTATCCAGGCAACTGGACTGGACATTTTGGCAGGGCCGAAAAGTATATGGGTGGCTTTTCAAAACAAATGACAATTGATCTTGGTTGGGAAATTAACTTTGCTCCAATGGATAGTTACGCCGAGTTTGAAGAGATGATCCGTTGGTTTAAAGATGTTATGGCCCCAGGTGATCAACAGTTTGAGTCCCCTGGTCACCACCGTCTCGTTTTTCCTAAGCCTACTTTTGCTGACTCTGCTGCCAAGACGAGCTTTAGAGAAGGCTTGGCCGAAACATATAAGCTGTCTCAAGCTTATGTGATCATGCGCGGGATTAAAGGTAAGACAGGTATTAATGTTGGTCAGTGGAAATTTGTGATGGCCGACCAAACCATTAATACACTTAATGAACGTGCCAATCATATCTTTAGACTCGAAGTTGATCATATCGCCGATGACACCATGTCATTAGAGATGAGGGCCGGTACGAAAGATGCGCCAGTGCAACGATTTGTTCAACAGGTTGTTGGTGCTCGTGTGGCAACCCATGATTTCACTGATCTTCAGCCTGGTTCAAGTTGGACACTTTTAAAGAGAGAAAATGCGGGCAGTGGTTATCCCAATCATTCAAACCCAACTTTTAATACTTCAACCATGTACGACCTTGAAGATACGGCAAGGCGTTTTGATGTCGACGTTGAAACCATTTCAAAGGCGTTTGATAATATTAAGTCGGTTGAGCATCAACCTGGCATGGGTTGGGTTAAGAAAACATTTGTACAACCAGAGTTTTGGGTTCCATTTTGGCAATGGGAAGATGCACCTTTTGTATCAGATCTAAAACGAGGTCAGATCAAAGAAGTCACTAAGGGCTTTATTCAAAGTATGGCAGCACTTGAGGAACCAAGTCTTAGAAACGTTCAAGAACTTTTCAGCGATTGGGTCAAAGTATCAAAGCTGACCGACGATATTGAAGACTATCTTCGTCCTAAGTATAGTGCTTCAGCTCTTGCCAATGCCGATCAATTCAAAGTTCCACCTGGTGCTTTCGATGTGAATAAGGTTGATCTGGGGATCGAATTTACGGGAAGATTTCCCATTCAAAATGAAATTCACTTCACCGAAGATCGTCTTGAAGACGGCAAGTTTCATTGGCTTGCAACGGCCTATGATCTTACACCGGAAGAGCGCGATGCCAGTATTAAAAAACTGGCCGATAATATCGCAAGTGAACTTGGTGGAGATGCGAGTAATGTAAAAAAACTCGTGAACGAAGGCTCCCACGGTCACTCGCTTGGTATTGCTTATGAAATCATTGATCCACAAAACAAGAAGTGGCGCGTGGAATGGGATGGCATTGGTCGAAGTTACGACTCTGCGGGCAATGTCATTGAAAACTCTGGTCGCGGTGGACATATTGAGATCGTCTCACCTAAAGATAATATTAATATGAGCACCATGGATAAAGTCTACGCCGCCTTGGAAAAGACAGGCACTCGCCCCAGATACTCAATGGGTGGCTCACATATTAATATCGACTTGGCCGCCTTTGAAAATAATCCTAAAGCGCTAGCTCGCTTTATGGCGATCTTTCATGAACACCGCGGGATTATGGCCTTAATGTATCAGCATCCTGGAAGAATTCCTGGCTCTGAACCGGCCGAAGTTTCAAGAGGGCTTGCACAAGCGCTGGCAAACTTCAACGGCACAGACGATGAGCTTAAGAAGCTTTTATATAATGAAAAGTATTTCAATACCCGCGTTGGTCGAAAGTCGAGGTACCTACAACTTGATGTGGGTTCGTATTTTCAAGATGTAATTCCTGAAAAATACATCACTGATGATTTTGATATCAATAATCCTCAGGTACCTTGGAGAAAACAGTTTAGGGTTGAACCTAATATTCGAAAAATGGAGTTCAGAATGTTTGGTGCTCCTGAATCAGCTGCCGATGCCGCTCTTCAGGTTAAGCTTGTTCGCGCTATGATGAACAAAGCACTCAACTCAGATGAGCCTATTAACGCCACAGTACAAGAAGTGAACTACCGAAAGTATCTTGAAAACCCCAATCAGGCTTGGCAAGATACTAAGAAAATGGCGCAAAGCCTTGGGCTTGATCCAGATGAGTATAAGTTGGCCTTGGGGCGTGGACTTCAGGAATCAGAACAATACTTTTCAACTTCGTTTCCTAAGTATGATGACAAGCTAAGAGATTATCCAAAGTACCCTCACTGGGATGGTGCGATTGATAATCCAAGAGGTGCATCGGATGCGATCGGCTCAAGTGGGCGTCAATGGGATGGTGAAGTGGTTCCTCAGGCTCGTGAGCTTCAGCAGCGAAAAATTCGTATTGCTGAACAACTGGCATCTATTAGAGAAGCTCCGGTGTTAACTCGTCGAGTGCGCATCGCTAGAAGCGATATGTCGTGTACAAGTATCTTTAGATATCTCGCAAATTCATTTTAAAGAGAACATGGCCCTGTAAAACAGGGCCTTTTTTTAGCCCACATACCAATAGACAGATAAGAAAATCGAAATGCTTCCCGCTAATACGAAAATATGAAAGATGGCGTGATTAAACGGTATCTTCTTAATTAAGTAAATCACCGCACCAGCGGTATAAGAAAGTCCTCCCATCGCTAGCCAAAAGATTCCATCTGCAGAAAATGACTGCACCATTGGTTTTACAAAGAAAATAATGAGCCAGCCCATGGCCACGTACATAAGAGTCGAAATAACTTTGAATCGACCAGTGAAAAAAAGTTTAAGTGCGATGCCCACCGCTGCAAAAGTCCAGGCAATGGCAAAAAGAATCCAACCGCCCTGGTCGACCATCGTGATCAACGCAAAAGGAGTGTACGACCCTGCGATCAATACGTAGATTGCGCAATGATCGACAATTTTTAAACGAAACCTCTTCTTTACATCAACTGCGCTATGATAGTTGGCCGATGAGAAGTATAGAAAAATCATACTGAAGGAAAAAATGCAGTAGCTAAAAAGATGAAGAGGCTGTGGGTCTTTCAGTCCTTTTAGCAGAAGTAGAATAAAGGCGAGAACGCTTACAAAGCCGCCCAAAAGATGTGAGTAGATATTGATCTTCTCTTCCAGTGCCGAGTAAGTTGTGTGTTTTGACATTAATACCTAAGGTTGAATGTGATAGGTCGAGTATAGCCCCCTTTAAAGGGCTTTTGGCTTATTTATCTCGACTTTAAAATATGTTACACTGACTTCATCATGAACAAGTAATCACCAATCGACATTTCAAGACCCTAACTCGATCCAATGGTGATTATTGTGAATATCCATCTCTACATTCTTTACTGATTCTTTAACTTCAATCTCATTGTAGAGGCTTTTATGAGGCTATTTCCCACCATCTTGATGGTGCTGTTTAGCTATGTGCATTTTGATACTTATCGCTTCAAAACGAGAAGCATCGGCCATACAGCAATCACAAACCCAAGAGAACTTAATAAGAATAAAGAAAAACAAAGGCGTCAAAAAAGAAAATATGACAATCTCAAGTTTAAGCAGAGACAATACTACCAGGCAAAACAGCTAAAATTTACGAGCGCAAAAGCTAAGGATGCTAGATTTTCAAATCAACGTAAATTAAGACGTATGTTTCGCAATGGATAGACTGAAGAAGGAGAAAGACAATGAAACAAAAAGTACCGTTTATCTTGGCCATCCTTGGTATGGTGGGAGGAGTTTTTATCTCCATTTTATTTGGCGTCAATGAAGATATTTTTAAAGATAAGATTGCTAAAGATCTTCGCTCCAATCAAAAAATAATGAGTATCGCCAACGAGGCCGAGAGAGAATCTAAGATTAAAGCTGAAGAGGGAAAGAATTGGCGTTATTACCAACGTTTCCATTTTCATGCTACTGGCATTAGCGCCATGACTCTTGGCTCACTCCTACTTTTGGCCTTCACTTTGGCACCGGCAGGTTTAAAGCTGGCTAGCTCGTATATGATTTCGATCGGTGGTTTTCTCTATCCCTTCATCTGGTTATTCGCCGGTATCTATGGACCTATTATGGGCAGGTCTGAGGCTAAAGAATCCTTTGCCATCTTTGGCTATATGGGAGGCGTTTTCCTATTGGGTCTTATTTTGGCTACGGCGATTGTGACGATCTATCCGTTGGAGTTTAGGAAAAAACTTTGAGTTGATCGGAGGCTTGTTATTAAATGGCGGGAGCGCAAAGACTCGAAACTAATGCGTATATTTAGGCAGTTAAGATTCTATTTAAATATAGATTAATATAGATAAATATATACTTTTATGTTATGCTACTAAAAGTAGAATAAGAGGTATTTATGGGTGCAAAGCAGCTGGCCACTAAAATAGACGAAGATATTAAGGACGCTCTCGATTCATTTTGTGAGGATAGAGGCTTAAAAATCAATAGATTTTTAGAGGATGCTATTTTAGATAAAATTGAAGAGTATGAGGATATTTCTGATCTGAGAAAGTTGAAGAGAGAAAAATCACGTAGCTTTGATGATGTTTTGAATGAGTTGAAGGCAAGTGGCAAATTATAAAATTGAAATTACTTCATCAGCGGAAAAATCACTTAAAAGAATTCCCAAAAAAGATATCATTAAAGTAATTGAAGCAATTCAAATTCTAGCGATTTCACCTTTTCCTGAAGGATGTCGAAAGTTAAAGGGGGAAGAAGATGTTTATAGAGTTAGGCAGGGCAACTACCGTATTATCTATGAAGTTGTAGAAAAGAAGCTTATCGTTCTTGTATTGAAGATTGGACATCGAAAAGATATTTACAAAAAATAGAAAAAAAAAGCTCTGATTACTCAGAGCTTTTTTTGCATC
>TARA_R110000868_G_scaffold268953_2_pt1 | contig 33009 bp, 33 predicted proteins | sample TARA_R110000868 | Tara Oceans TARA_R110000868 (sample SAMEA4397489) | marine metagenome | biome: Polar Biome; feature: [SRF] surface water layer (ENVO:00010504); material: water (ENVO:00002006), including particulate matter (ENVO:01000060) such as... | depth 5 m | reverse complement strand
TTACAGCTTACAGCTTACAGCTTACAGCTTACAGCTTACAGCTTATAACTCTATCTCTAATTCATTCAGCTGAAACTCTTCATCCATCAACGCACCTATCACATTGCTCTCCGCTAGATGGTGCGCGTACTGCATGTGCAGGCAGCGTACTTTATCCCATTGGGTAATTCCACCGATACCGTATTGCTCGAACAAGGGACTAAACCCTAGTTGCTCGATGAGAGCCTTGTCGTTGCTATCCATTTTTTGCCAGCGGCTGGCCACATAGCCGCGTTGATTCTGTAAAAACTGTTCACGCAGTGCGTCATCATCTTGCAGTCGCTGCTCTATGCTTTTAACCCAGCCTAGCGTTTCTATACTGCCTATGGCTTTGCTTAGGGTTTTAGAGCTCAACCAATACAAGGTAGGGAAAGGTTGATTGTCTACCAGTGAACGCATTTGCAACACTAGGGGAATGCCACTGGCTGATTCGGCAGCAATACTGACTATGCCTCTGGGGGGGCGACCCAGTTGTTGTTGAATGAGTGTGAGCTGCTGCGGGCTTAACGTCATAGTGTAATGTAGGTTAGTTATCGGGCGGCCAGTATACCGAAAAAATGTAACGAAAGAGATGGTCGGCTGGCTGTGATGGCGTCGCGACAGTGGCTGCTAGTCACTCAAGAATCGTCGTTTATATAGCCTTGTTACTTGAACACACGTTTAAGTTTGTATGCTTAGTTTTATTACAGCTAACTGAGATTTATACGCGTAAAAAACGTATAATTTGCGCCCCAAAACTTATTAGGTGGGCGCGCAAGCGCCTAGAATTCATTATGGTAAAAATAGTCGATGCACTATTAGTGGGGGCCGGAGCGATGAGCTCCACTTTGGCCACCCTGTTAAATCAATTAGACCCCACGCTGAAGGTGGCTGTGGTCGAGCGTTTAGCCGATGTTGCGGTGGAAAGCACCTATGGTTGGAACAATGCCGGTACTGGTCATGCTGCTTACTGTGAGCTGAACTACACCCCGGAAACTGATGGTAAGGTGGATATTACTAAAGCCAAAGAAATTAACGCCGCCTTTGAAGTGAGCCAACAATTTTGGACGTATTTAGTGACTCGCGGGGTTATGCCTGAGCCGAAAAAATTTATTAACCGCACCCCGCACCTCAGCTTTGTATGGGGCCAAAAAAATGTAGACTTTTTGCGCCAGCGTTATGAGCTGATGAGCCAAGATCACCAGTTCCAAGGCATGCAATACAGCGAAGATCCTGAGCTTATCCAGCAGTGGATACCGTTGGTGATGAACGGCCGTAAAGATAACGAACCGGTGGCGGCCACTCGAGTAGAGCGCGGTGCTGATGTGGACTTTGGTGCCTTGGCCAGAAGCATGATTCGCTACCTGCAAGCACAGGATAATTTTGATTTAATGCTGGGCCACTCGGCGGTGAATATGAAGCCCATGCCCACGGGTGGCTGGACGGTACTATTAAAAAACAATATTACCGGCAAGCGCCGCTTTGTGCGCACCCGTTTTTTGTTTTTAGGTGCAGGCGGTGGTGCGGTGCGTTTATTACAAAAATCAAAGATCAAAGAAGGTCGTGGCTACGGTGGTTTCCCCGTCAGTGGCCAGTGGCTGGTATGTGCCAATCCCGAGGTGGTTAAGCAACACAATGCCAAGGTCTATGGTAAAGCAGCGATTGGTGCGCCGCCTATGTCGGTACCGCATTTAGACACCCGTAATATAGGTGGCGAAACTGCATTGTTATTTGGCCCCTTTGCCGGTTTTACCACCAAATTTTTAAAAGAAGGTTCCAGCATGGATTTACCCAAATCCATTAAAGGCGACAATATAATGCCCATGTTATCGGTGGGCTTACATAATATGTCACTGACTAAATACTTAATTGGCGAGGCTATGCAGTCGCAGCGTTCGCGCATGAAGTCTTTGCGTCAATACTTTCCTGAAGCCCGTGATGAGGACTGGACCTTACTTAACGCCGGTAAGCGCGTACAAATTATCAAGAAAGATGAAAAGGGCAAGGGTAAGCTGGAGTTTGGCACCGAGATAGTAGCCAGTGCCGATGGCTCGCTAGCGGCTTTACTGGGGGCGTCGCCAGGTGCGTCTACCTCTACTCAAACTATGATTAGTGTTATTGAACGTTGTTATGCTGATCGCTTGGAGAATGATGGCTGGAAAGACAAGCTCAAGGCGATGATCCCCTCTTATGGTGAAAACCTAAGAGAAAACCCTGAGCTATTGGCCTCAGTCAGGGCGAAAAATATCAGCACCTTAAAGTTGGATGGTGAAGGTTAGGCCCTAGCTAGCAGCAAGCAAAAGACGAAAAGCCGATAACGATGTTATCGGTTTTTTTTTGCGCTGCAGTTTGGCGAATGAATGTTTAATAATGGCTGGCTGATTAACGGCAGCTAATAGGCAGCTGCAAGAGTTCTACGTTGGTTTGGTTGTCGCCACTCACTTGCATAGCTGCGGGCACTTCATCAAATCCGCACACCCAAGAAACGGGGCTGGCTGGTGATAGTTCAACATAGATAGGCCTGATACTGACTTGCTTACCGTTTATTTGCGGTAGTGCCTTATTGCCTAGGGTGAGCTGTAGTGCACCATCAATAACAGTGACTGAGGCTAGATAGTTGCCCATGACTTTATCGGCATCAGGTAGCCCTGCAGTACTGTTGTTGCTGGGAAAGGTGGCGGTGGCTAGGTAGTAATCGGCTATGGTTTTTTTAAACGGCGCTATGAGATCTAGGCTTTCTTTAATTTGCTTTTGCGCCACGCGATGACTGGTGTTGGGCATGGCCATAGTGAGTAATATAGCTATCACTGCTAGTACGACTAGAATTTCTATTAGAGTAAAGCCTGCGGTGGCTTTAGGGCTGGGCATGAGGCTTATCTTCCTAATATTGTTTGAGTGTTTATTATGAATTAGGTTTGTGAGTTGCTGCCTGTTGTTTGCGTTGTGCGACGGTTTTTAAAATATCGGCTTTTTGTTGCTCGTTGGCTTTGCCCCATAGCAGTATCTCATCCAGGCTGCGCAGGCAGCCTATGCAAATATCTTTATGGTTTAGGCAGCAGTTTCTGATGCAGGGGGAGGCGGTGGTGTCCATGGCTTAACGTTAGCAAAGAATGGGGGGGAATGCTTGTGGTAAATGTTGGGGGGAGGGGTGAGCCTGCTGCTTGTTTGGGTATGTGAACCGGGGCTTAAACTCAGTTCCGCCGCTGGCGGCCATTGCGGAAAAGGTCCGTCCTATTGAGGGTGTGAGAGGTTTTTGAGTTTGGGTAGATTAATGCGAGGCGGATTGAATAACAAAAGCTTTAGGCTTTTGTTACCCCTGCGGGGCTCAGTGTGCCCCACGAAGTGTTTTGGGTAGCGCTGCTGTGCAGCTTGTTGTAATTATGCTGTAAGCATAATTACTCGAACCGGGGCTTAAACTCGACTCCGCCGCTGGCGGCCATTACGGAAAAGGCCCCCACTATTAAGGGGGTGAGCGGGTTTTGAGTTTGGGTATATTAATTCGAGGCGGATTGAATGATAAAAGCTTGAGGCTTTTATCACCCCTACGGGGCGCCATGGAAAGCTGGCGTTAGCATGCCCCACGCAGTGCTTTGGGTATCAAACTTTGCTCTAAGCAAAGTTTGTGAACCGGGGCATTAAACTCAGTTCCGCCGCTGGCGGCCATTACAAAAAAGGCCCACCCTATTGAGGGTGTGAGGGGTTTTTGGGTTTGGGTATATTAATTCGAGGCGGATTGAATGATAAAAGCTTTAGGCTTTTATCACCCCTGCGGGGCGCCATGGAAGGCTGGCGTTCAAACTTTGCTGTAAGCAAAGTTTGTGAACCGGGGCATTAAACTCGATTCCGCCGCTGGCGGCCATTACAAAAAAGGCCCACCCTATGGGTGAGCCTTTTTTGTAATGGTAGCAAGAGGCGGATTTGAACCGCCGACCCCATCATTATGAGTGATGTGCTCTAACCAGCTGAGCTACCTTGCCAAAACCTTTTTCGATTATTCCTTATCTTTAAGCTTAGCCACCGTGCTAAACATGTTGAACAGTTGTCGAAACAGCTTGTTCAGGAGGCGCGTATTCTGGCGATCTGGTCGCTTGTTGTCAAGCCGTTAGACCGCCTTTCTGCGCTTTTAAACGTTAAATTTGAAGTGTACGACGTCGCCGTCTTTGACGATGTAGTCTTTGCCTTCTAGGCGTAGTTTGCCGGCTTCTTTAGCGCCTTGTTCACCGTTGTAGGTGATGAAGTCCTCGTAGGCGATGACTTCGGCTTTAATGAAGCCGCGCTGAAAGTCGGTGTGTATCACGCCTGCGGCTTCGGGGGCGGTGGCGCCTTTGGGTATGGTCCAGGCGCGTACTTCTTTGACCCCTGCGGTGAAGTAGGTATGCAGGCTGAGTAGTTGGTAGCCGGCGCGTATTACTCTGTCTAGGCCCGGCTCTTCCATGCCTAGGTCGGCTAGGAATTCGTTTTTTTCTTCATCGTCTAGCTCGGCTATTTCGGACTCTAACTTATTACAGATGACCACGACGATGGCGTTTTCTTCGGCGGCTATGGCTTTAACCACATCTAGGTGGGGGTTGTTGTCAAAGCCTTCTTCATCCACGTTGGCGATGTACATGGTGGGCTTGATGGTTAATAGGTGCAGGCTGGGCAGCACTTCTAGTTCGGCATCGCTATAGCTTAATGAGCGTGCAGCGTTGCCCTCTTCGAAATGGGGGATGAGTTTTTCTAGCAGGGCTTTTTGGGCGCTGGCTAGTTTGTCGCCGCCTTTGGCGACGCGGGTGACGCGCTGTAGTTGTTTTTCGGCGCTGTCTAAGTCGGCCATGGCCAGTTCTATATTGATAATACCTATGTCGTCGGCGGGGTCGATTTTGTTGGCGACGTGGATAACGTTGTCATCGTCAAAACAGCGCACTACGTGAGCGATAGCATCGGTTTCGCGTATGTTAGCTAAGAACTTATTACCCAGGCCTTCACCCTTGGAGGCGCCTTCTACTAAGCCGGCGATGTCAACAAACTCCATGGTGGTGGCGATGGTTCTTTCGGGTTTAACAATGGCGGCCAGTGCATCTTGACGCGGGTCGGGGATGGGCACTGTGCCGGCGTTGGGTTCTATAGTGCAGAAGGGAAAGTTTTCTGCGCCTATGCCAGCCTTGGTTAAGGCGTTAAATAAGGTTGATTTACCTACGTTGGGTAGGCCAACTATGCCGCAATTAAAACCCATGATCTATTCCTGTTGTTTGTGTAGCGCTGTCGTGTAAAAGCCTAGGCTTTTATGCTGTGTAGATAGTTCATGGCTTTAGCCCAATCGCCTGTTACCGCGTGGGGCAGGGCGCGTATGCTATCGTCAATTATATCCATCATCATTTGGTATTCTTTGGCTGGTGCTTTGTTCAGCACGTAACCGGTTACTTTATCCGCAGAACCGGGGTGGCCTATGCCTATGCGTAGGCGGTGAAAATTCTTGTTGTTGCCCAGTGTGGCTATGGTGTCGCGCAGGCCGTTGTGGCCACCGTGGCCGCCGCCTTGTTTAAAGCGGGCAGTACCTGCGTCTATGTCTAATTCGTCGTGGGCAACTAAAATATCTTCGGGCGCAATTTTATAAAACGTGGCCATGGCTGCAACAGCTTGGCCGCTGCGGTTCATAAAAGTGCTGGGAATGAGTAAGCGTACATCGTGGCTATGGCCCTGGCTATCAACGAGGTTGATACGAGCAGTGTCGCCATAAAATTTGGCTTCAGATTTGAGCGTGCCGTTATAGTGTCGGGCTAGCTCTGCAACGAACAAGGCCCCGGCATTGTGGCGTGTTTCTTCATATTCACGGCCTGGGTTACCCAGGCCTACGATAAGTTGAATTGCGCTCAATGTTGGGGCCTTATTGTCTTACTTGGCAATACTAAAAGAGGAGGAAGATTACTCTTCACCGCCCTCTACTTTAGCTTCGCCTTCATCAGCTGCTTCATCATCATCATCGCTAGCAGCACCACGTGGTATGTTAACAGCACATACTAATAGATCGTGATCTTCACCGTGACTTAGGGCAACGCTTTCTACACCTTTAGGTAGTACTAGGTCAGAAATATGCAGGTTGTCGCCAGCGTTTAGTGCAACCATATCGACTTCGATAAACTCGGGTAAGTCTTTAGGTAAGCAAAATATTTCTAGGTCGTTTAATGCATGTGAAGCGATGCCGCCTTCTTGCTTAACGCCAGGGCAGTTTGCTTCGTTGATGAAGTGCAAAGGTACATTCATGGTAATTTTGGTTTTAGCGCTAACGCGCATAAAATCAACGTGCATGAAGGTTTCTTTGGCTGGGTGGCGTTGTACGTCTTTAATAACAACTTGCTCAGCTTTACCATCAAGATTTAAGGTAATTAGGCTAGTAAAAAACGCTTCGTTGCTAGAAAGTTTAACGATTTCGTTTTCAGCAAATAGGATGGGGGCAGGTTTCTTTTTGCCGCCACCGTAAATGATGCCTAACACTTTGTTATCCAGACGACGTAGGCGGCGGCTCGCACCTTTCCCTAGGTCAGTTCTGGTTTGTGCGTCTAAAGTAAATTCGCCAGACATAATATGTCTCCTATAGTAGCGAAACTCACCAAGGCCTGCGACCGGCGTTTGGTGAGGGTTGCGAGCGGTTTAACGAGTCGTTAAATCACACTCTTTAAGTGTTTACTGCTAAACAAATGCCTAACAGTAAACGGTATTTTTTGCTGTTTTACACCTTAATGTAAAACGGCAAAAGGGACAGCGTATAAAAACTGTCCCTTTTGTTTAGCCTTGTTGCTGTTGGCTAAGTATTTGTTTAGCGGAAGAGTGCGCTAATCGACTCTTCGTTGCTGACCCGGCGTACCGATTCAGCCAATAAATAGGCCATGGATAATTGGCGTATGCAGCCTAGCTGCTTAGCTTCAGCACTTAGCGGGATGGTGTCGGTAACGACAAGCTCATCCAGTGCTGAGTTTTTTATATTCGATAGGGCGTTGCCAGACAATACTGCGTGAGTACAGTAGGCGACGACTTTTTTTGCACCGCGTTCTTTTAATGCTTCAGCCGCTTTGCATAAGGTACCAGCGGTGTCGACCATATCGTCGACGATAATGCAGGTACGGCCTTCGACCTCACCGATGATGTGCATGACTTGTGCTTCATTGGCCTGCGGACGGCGCTTGTCTATGATGGCTAAGTCACAATCGTCTAATTGCTTGGCCACGGCACGGGCGCGTACTACGCCGCCTATGTCAGGTGATACTACAACGATGTTTTCGTAATTTTGCTTGTTGATGTCGTCTAACAATACGGGTGAGCCGTAAACGTTATCTACCGGCACATCAAAAAAGCCTTGAATTTGTTCGGCGTGTAAATCGACGGTTAACACGCGGTCTACACCTACGCCGGTCATCATGTCAGCAACGACCTTGGCGCTAATCGGTACCCGTGAAGAACGTACGCGACGGTCTTGGCGAGCATAACCGAAATAAGGCACAACAGCGGTTACCCGGCCAGCAGAGGCGCGGCGCAGGGCATCGATCATGACGATCAATTCCATCAGGTTGTCATTAGTGGGGGCACAGGTAGATTGGATAATAAAAACATCAGCACCGCGGACATTTTCGTTGATCTCTACCGCAATCTCGCCATCGCTAAATTGGCTGACATCGGCATCACCTAAAGGGATATGCAGCTGCTCGCTAACTTTTTGAGCCAGTTCGGGGTTAGCGTTACCGGTAAAAATCATTAACGTAGACAAGGCGAGTATCCTACTTGTAGGTGTTGTGGGCGGTGAATCTTCGGTGCTATGCACCGAAACGGGTAGGTTAGCAGTATAACCTTTTGGTCGGTGTGCCGTGCAGTGTATGCCGCGGACTTTTAAAAAATGCGGGTTGGTTAAGCTTTAACCCTGCTGGCTAGAAGTCACGCTTCTGTTCCAGCGTCTCACGCCAAAGGCAATGAGTTTTCTAAATATGGCTGGGGCGGCAGGATGGATTCAAGCCTTACGGCTTTCAGAGCTAAAGCCCCATCATCTTTGATGATGTCCAAACGCTGTTGCGTTTGTCGAACCTTGTTCGACTCCTGCTGGCTAGAAGTCATACTTCTTTTTCCAGCGTCTCACGCCAAAGGCAATGAGTTTTCTAAATATGGCTGGGGCGGCAGGATTCGAACCTGCGAATGCTGAGATCAAAACCCAGTGCCTTGCCGCTTGGCGACGCCCCAATAAACTTTTATAGGCCTGCTCTAGTTATAGAGCTTCATGTGACAAGGAGATTGGTTCACTCCTCTAGCCACAAAGCCTGTTAACTCGGCGGGCAACTCATGTAAAACCTGTAGTGCTGATGCGTGATCAGCAAACTGGCCAAATATACAAGCGCCGGTGCCGGTTAATCGAGATTTTGTCTTTTGGCTCAACCACTTAAGTGCGCTATCCACTTGCGGGTAAATTGCCCTTACAATAGGCTCACAATCGTTCCTGTGATCCTCCTCGAAAACGGCGGCTATTGTGATGGGTGGGCTGTTACGTGTCAATTGTTTGTTTGAAAAAATTTGCAATGTGGATACTTCGCAATCAGGTTTCACTACAAGATACCAATAATCGGGTATTTTTAGAGCAATTAGGCGTTCACCCACCCCTTCGCCCCAGGCACTTTTGCCTTCAACAAAAAGCGGCACATCGGCGCCCAGTTGCAAACCTAATTGTGCTAACTCAGCTAAAGGCAGGTGTAATTTCCATAAATAATTAAGGCCGACTAAGGTGGTGGCGGCATTGGAACTACCGCCGCCTAAACCTCCGCCCAGCGGCAAAATTTTATCCAGTTGTATATCGGCCCCTAATTGGCAACCGCTATGTTGTTGTAATAATTTAGCGGCGCGCACAATTAAATTATCGTGTTCGGCGACGCCGGCGAGGGCGGGGCTGAGGTTGATTTGTGTATCCTTACGCAGGCTAAAGTGTAACTGGTCGCCGTAATCTAACAGTTGAAATAAGGTTTGCAGCTGGTGATAACCGTCGGCGCGCTGGCCGATAATGTGTAAAAATAAGTTGAGTTTGGCAGGAGCCATTAACGAAAGTGTGGTCATGTGGCGGTATATTCTTGTGCTTAGAGTTGTTGGGCTAGGTCGTCGTCGCTGCACTCTGCGTCCAGTGACCAGTTTTTAAGTAGTAGGGTCACCTTGAGCTGGGGGTGGCTGGCAACGGCTTTTCTGGGCAAGCTGTGGCCGTCTAGGCTTAGCCACTGCCGGTAATCTACGCGCCAGCCCATTTGGCTGAAGCCCTCGTGATCTTGTTGGCTAATAGCGTGGCCGGGGGCAGGTAGGCCACGCACCCAATACAATAGTTGGGTGACGGGCAGCTGCCAGCCTTGTTGCGCCAGTAGTTGCTCGGGGTTGTCGGCGCTGTACAGTTGTTCGCTGGTTTGCAATTGCGCCTGCTGTCCGTTACCCCATAAATGGGCTGCGCCCTGGCCTAGGGGGCCGCTAAGGCGTATATCAAATTGCTCACCACATTGCTGCCAATTGACGTAGCCGGTGTTGGCGTCGGACGCGCTGCGCAGGCCTATTTTACCGCCTATCAGCCATTGCTGTATGCCGCGATTGGCCTGCTGCTGGGCCTGGCTTAGCCATAGTGCACCCTCTGGCTGTGGTTGGTGGCTACAGGCGCTGACTAATAACAGCAGGCTAAGGGTGGTGAATAAGTGTGATGTGCGTATAGCCATGTTTAGGGTTGCGCCTTGTGGCCGGGTGGCTGTGCGGTGGTGATGTCGCTGCTGTCATTCAACAGGCGTTGCATGGTGTTTTCTATCAGGGGGTTGTTGGGGTGTTTTTCCAGCGACTGCTGCCATATTTGGCGGGCTTTTTCCGGTTGATTTAGCATCCATAACACTTCGCCTAGGTGTGAGGCTACTTCGGGGTCGGGGAAGTGGCTGTAAGCTTTTTCTAGCAGGCTGAAGGCACGGTTAAGATTGCCGCGGCGGTATTCTACCCAGCCTAGGCTATCGAGTATGGCGGGGTCGCTGGGCTTTAAACTCAGCGCTAGGCTAATTAAGGAGAAGGCTTCGTCTAGGCGCTCGCTACGATTGGCCAGCACATAGCCCAAGGCGTTTAGCGCGGTGACGTTTTCTGGGTCTTGGGCGATGATATTGCGCAGGTCTTGTTCCATTAACGCAAAATCGTCGCGTTTCTCGCTGACCAGTGAGCGCATGTATAGCAGGTTGGCGTGGTTGGGGTGTTGCACCAAGGCTTCGCTGAGTAGGGCGTGGCACTGTTGGTATTGCTGTTGGCTAAGCAGTAGCTCAGCCTCGATAAGATAAAAACGCAGTGCTAAATCGGGGTGTTGATGGCGGCGCTGTTGTAACATGGCCAGTGCGCCGGCGTTATCACCTTGTTGGCTGTAGAGTTCGGCCATACGGTTACTGGCGGCTATGTAATCATCCCCTATTGATATGGCTTGGTAGTGGTCTATGGCTACGCTGAGTTGATTTTCGCGCTCGGCTATTTGTGCGAGATAATAGCGGGCTTCATTGTTGCGGGTGCCGGTGGCTAGGGCGAGGGTGAAGTATTGTTTAGCTTGCGGGTAGTCGTTGAGCTCGGTGTTAATCAGTGCTAGCGACATGAGTAAATCGATCTCATTAGGGGTATCAGCTAGCAGGTATTCAAATTGTTCGCGGGCCTTGTTGAGATCTTTTTGTAGTAGCAGGCGAGCATATTGCAAACGCAGGCGGCGGTTGTTGGGGTATTGCTGTTGTATGGCTTCTAGCCTGACAAAGGCTTCTTCGTGCTTACCCATTTGTTGCAGTAGCCGCGTTTCTATAATCACCGCTTGTATGTCGCTGTTATCCAACGCTACGCCCTTGCGGGCTGAAGCCAGCGCTAGGCTGAGTTGGTTTTGGCTTTGCTGCAGAATGGCGCGGCTAACATATAATTGGCCGTACTGAGGGTGGCGCTTAATTAATTCATCTATGGCCGAGGCTACCATTTGCTGGCTTAGCGCAGGCATGTTGAGGCTGGAGGCCGCAATCGCGGTAAAGTTGGTGGCGCCGCCGACTTTGAGTACCCGCTCCATATGTTCTAGGGACTCTAGCGGTTGATTGTTTTGCGCCAGCAAAGTAGCGGTAGTGTATTGGGCCTCGGCGCTATCGGGTTCTAACTCTGCCCACAGTTGTGCCATATCCAGTGCGGCGTTTTGCGCTTTCATATACTGGGCAAGGCGAGTCGCGCGGGTGGCCACGCCCGGGTCACGGGTTTGATGGGCTTGTTGCACGTAGTGGTCTAGGGCGACATCGAATTGATCGCGACGTACCGCAAACTCAGCCACTAGCAGCTGGTGAAAGCTCTCGGCCGGAAAGGGGCGCTTGGGTATAGCTGCGGCAGCTTTGGGTTGAGCAGGCTTATCAGCCGTGGCTGGGGGGGTGTCGACGGCGTGCTGAGGGGCGGTACAGGCGCCTAGCTGTAGGGTGAGCAAGGCAATAAGCCACAGGTAGTTCTTCATAAATACGGTGTTCCTTCAATTGCTCTCATAATGACACAAAGGCCTGTTAGAAAACCAGCTAGGCGGGGGGCTAAGTCTGAGCTGGGGCTGGAAAAAGTCGATTTTAACACTTGCTAGGCTTACTTTGGTGTCGTTAGCCAAAAATAGTTAGACAAAGTCTGGCGAAGATCAATCCACATTTGCTCGCTAACTTGATAGTATTAGGCGCTTTTTTAGGGTTTGGCCAAAGCAGCCATAATTAGGTTGGGCAAACTGAGATGACTTTGTAAGGTTCGCCAACAGCAAATGGCTTTATTAGCACTGGGTATTAATCACAAATCGGCACATGTGTCTCTGCGCGAGCGCGTGGCCTTTGCGCCTGAGCAAATGACCGAGGCGCTGCAGGATTTACTGACGACCGCGGCCATAGACGAGGCGGTTATTTTATCCACCTGTAATCGCACTGAGATTTTTGCCGTAATCGGCAGAGAGGGTGATAGCGCTGAGGGTGATAATGCCGAGGGCGACGCGGCCAGCCAGCGTATCTTACAGTGGCTGGCGGACTATCATCATCTATCCTTGGCGGATTTGCAGGCCTGTTATTACGAGCATCACCAAGAGCAGGCGCTGCGTCATATGGTGGCGGTATCCAGCGGCCTGGATTCTATGGTGTTGGGTGAGCCGCAAATTTTTGGCCAAATGAAATCGGCCTACGCGGTGGCGCAGGAGGCAGGGGCGATCAACTCGCAGCTGTATAATGTTTTCCCCCATGTGTTTTCCTTGGCCAAAAAAGTACGCACCGATACCGCCATAGGCGAAAACCCGGTGTCGGTAGCTTTTGCCGCGGTGACCTTATCGCGCCATATTTTTTCAGACTTGAGCAATACCTCAGCGCTATTAATTGGTGCTGGCGAAACCATAGAGCTAGTTGCTAGGCACCTGTTTGAAAATGGCGTGGGTAGCATAGTCGTGGCCAACCGTACCTTGGGGCGAGCGCGCGAGTTGGCGCAGCAGTTTGGCGCCGAGGCGGTGTTATTATCGGAAATTCCCGAGCAATTAGTTAACGCCGACATAGTGATTTCGTCTACCGGCAGCCAGCTACCGATTTTAGGCAAGGGCGCCGTAGAGCACGCCTTAAAAATACGCAAGCACAAGCCCATGTTAATGGTAGATATCGCAGTGCCGCGGGATATAGAAGAGCAAGTCGGCGAGTTAGAGGATGTGTACTTATATACGGTTGACGATCTCACTGAAATCGTCGATGCCAACCGCCAGAGCAGGCAGCAAGAAGTTCGCAAGGCCGATGTTATTATTAATGAAGGCGTATGCGATTACTTGCAAAAACTACGCTCCTTGGATGCGGTAGATATACTCAAAGCTTTTCGCTCCCAGTCAGAGCAAATACGTGATGCCGAATTGCTTAAAGCTTTAAAGCAATTAGAAAAAGGTGAGCAGGCCGAGCGTGTGCTGGAACAGATGGCGCGCAGCCTAACCAATAAGTTGATACACAGCCCCAGCATAGAAATGAAAAAGGCCAGCGCCCATGGCCGCAAAGATTTAATCAGTTTGACACAGCAACTGTTTGGTTTGAAAAAATAAAGCGGCAAAAACGGGTCATGGCTATAGCGCGTGAGCGCGTCAAGACCATTCGCAGTAAGCAGCCTGCCCGCGCAGGCCTACCGCATCTTAATTAAAAGACATGATATGAAGCAATCGTTAGTAAATAAGCTAGAGAACTTAATCGATAGGCACGAAGAAATAGCCGCTTTGCTCAGTGATGGCGACGTGATTAGCGATCAAAATAAATTCCGCGCGCTGTCTAAAGAGTATGCCGAAATAGAGCCTGTGGTGAAATGCTATGAACAATACCGCGTGGCTCTAGAAAATATCGAAGAAGCGCAGGTGTTGATGGATGATAGCGACCCTGAAATGCGTGACATGGGCAAAGAGGAGTTTAAAAGTAGCCAAGCGCAACGAGATGAGTTGGAGCAGGAACTGCAAAAGCTGTTATTACCCCGCGACCCCAACGATTCCAATAATGTATTTTTAGAAGTACGGGCTGGCACCGGTGGTGATGAGGCGGCGATTTTTGCCGGTGATTTATACCGCATGTATTCACGCTATGCCGAAAACCAAGGCTGGAAAATTACTGTAGTGACTGAGCGAGCAGGCGATCACGGCGGATTTAAAGAGATTATTGCCAGCATTAGCGGCCTAGACGTTTACGCCCATTTAAAATTTGAGTCTGGTGCGCACCGCGTGCAGCGCGTGCCTGAAACCGAATCGCAGGGCCGAGTGCACACCTCCGCCTGTACCGTGGCGGTTATGCCTGAGCTCGATGAAGTGGATGCCATAGAAATTAATAAGGCCGATATACGGGTTGATACCTTTAGGGCCTCAGGTGCCGGTGGCCAGCACGTTAACAAAACTGACTCGGCGATACGAATCACTCATATGCCTACTGGCATAGTCGTGGAGTGCCAAGACGAGCGTTCGCAACATAAAAACAAAGCGCGTGCCATGTCCTTATTGCAGTCGCGCATCTTAACCGGCATACAAGATAAGCAGCAGCAGGAGCAGGCCAGTGAGCGCCGCAGTTTAGTGGGCAGTGGCGACCGCTCTGAGCGCATACGCACCTACAACTATCCGCAAAGCCGGATTAGCGATCACCGCATTAACCTCACCCTGTATAAGCTCAATGAGATTATGGAAGGCGCGTTGAACGAAGTGATAGAGCCGCTGCGCAATGAGTATCAGGCTGACCTATTGGCGTCTATGGGCGACGAATGAGCAGCATAGCCGAGCTGTTAGCCAGTCGCAGCAGCTTAGCGGCTGTTAGTGATACGCCCGGCTTAGATGTTGAGTTATTACTAGCGCATTGTTTGGATAAAGATCGTAGCTATTTAAAAACCTGGACAGAGCGCGAGGTGGGCGAGCAACAACAGCAGCAGTTTGCGGTGCTATTACAGCGTAGGCAGCGCGGTGAGCCTATAGCCTATCTGATAGGCAGTCGCGGTTTTTGGACGCTGGATTTACGTGTCAACGCCTCTACCTTAATCCCCCGACCCGAAACCGAATTACTGGTTGAGCTGGCCTTAGAAAAGTTGGCCGATACTGCAGCGGCACGTATTTTAGATTTAGGCACTGGCACTGGCGCTATAGCCTTGGCCATAGCTTCAGAAAATAATCAGTGGCAGGTGCTGGCCTGTGATGTGCAAGCGGAGGCGGTGGCGCTGGCGCAAGACAATGGCCAGCAAAACAAGATTCATAATGTTGAATTTTTACAGTCCAATTGGTTTGCGCAAATTCCTGCGCAGCAATTTGACTTGATCGTTAGCAACCCGCCTTACATCGATCCAGCCGACCCGCATTTAGCCCAAGGCGATGTGCGTTTTGAACCGCGCAGTGCCTTGGTTGCCGCCGGCAAAGGCTTGGCGGATATCCGCCATATAATTCAACAGGCGCAGGCCTATTTAAAACCTGGGGCTTGGCTGCTGCTGGAACACGGTTATGATCAAGGCCCAGCCGTGCGTGAGTTGTTGCATACGCAGGGTTATAGTGCAGTGGCTACACTACAAGATATAGCGGGTATGGATAGAGTGTCACTGGCGCAATATCCCGCCACGGCATGAGGTAATAGTAATGAACGACGAGCAGTTACTACGTTATAGCCGGCATATTATGATGCCCGATTTTGATGTGGCCGGACAGCAAGCGCTTATAAACGCTAAAGTGTTAATTGTGGGCATGGGCGGCTTGGGTTGCCCAGTTGCACTATACCTAGCGGCGGCTGGTGTAGGTGAATTGTGGTTGGCCGATTTTGATGCTGTGGATGTCAGCAATCTACAGCGCCAAATTGCCCACGATGTGGCGGATGTAGGCCGGCCTAAGGTGATCTCGGTACGTGAGCGTATAGCCGCGATTAATAGCGATGTGCGGGTAGAGTGTATTAACGAGCATTTAGCTGGGCAGCTGTTAGATGATGCCCTCAAACATGTGGATGTGGTGGTAGATGCCAGCGATAACTTCGCCACCCGTTTTGATATTAACCGCGCCTGTGTGGCGGCGAAAAAACCCTTGGTGTCGGGGGCGGCTATACGCAGCGAAGGCCAGGTGGCGGTGTTTGACAGCCGCGACGCTAACAGCCCTTGTTACCGCTGCCTGTACGATGATAATGCCGATGACAGCCAGCTAAGCTGCTCACAAAGTGGCGTGTTGTCACCCTTGGTGGGGGTGATAGGCTCTATGCAGGCCTTGGAAACGATCAAAGTTATCAGCGGTTTTGGCCAATCATTAACCGGCCAATTAATGATATTTGATGCCAAGGTTATGGAGTGGCGCAAGCTCACATTACCCAAAAATACCAGCTGCCCAGTGTGCGCGTCTTAGCTACACAGCCTTTCACAGACATCATGCAGCCCTTCGTGGGCTATTGTGCTTTTATGCACTATTCTTAATGGCGTTGTTGATTAATAAAGGCTGCTGCATTGAGTGATAAGCAAGTAGAGTCCCTACAATTAAAAATAAATAACCTAGAAAACGTGCTCAGCCATGTGGGTGCCTATGTATTTACCAAGGACTTACAGGGCCGCTATACCTATGTGAATCAAAAGGTTTTAGATGCTTTTGGCCGGCGTTATGAGGACGTGATAGGCAAAGATGACAGCCAGTTTTTTGATATGGAGCTATCTGACCAGTTATATCAAAACGATCAAAAGGTGATGCGTGAAAATATTACCGTTGAAAACGAAGAGTTCAATGTTATTAAGGCCTCCGGCGAGCATCGTATCTACCATACGGTAAAAAACCCCTTGCACGATGATCAGGGTAAGGTCATAGGCCTGTGTGGTATCTCTAGCGATATTACCGAGCAAAAAAAATTACAAGATGTTAATAAAGAACAGCAGCAGCTATTGGATACCGTCTTGAACAATGTTGGTGCCTATATTTATATGAAAGATACCGAGAGGCGTTTTCGCTATGTAAACAAGCATGTGACTGAGTTATTCGGATTGCCAGTAAGTCAGATAATAGGTTGCTTGGATACGGATGTGCTACCGCAAGAGGTGGCAGATCATTTTTGGGACTCCGACAAGAAAGTTTTTGAAAGTAATGCTAGTCAGGAAACTGAGGAAGAGTTTGCCGATAAAGATGGCAATATGCGTCATTATCTCAGTGTTAAAATACCCTACCAGTTTTCCCGTGATAGCAAGGTGTTGATTGGCTTTTCAACGGACGTAACAGAACTCTATGCGTTAAAAGAACGCTATCAACAGCAGGCTAATACCGACGCCTTAACCGGTTTGTTTAATCGTAGATATTTTTTTGAAAATGCCGATAGGGAGTTTAAACGTACCCAGCGGCACAGCTTATCTTTGGCAGCAATTTCTATAGATATAGATAACTTTAAACAGATCAATGATAAGTACGGCCATCCGATAGGGGATCAAGTTTTATTGGCCGTAGTCAAAAACATTATCCCCAATGTGCGTTTAGAAGATGTGCTTGCCAGAATAGGGGGGGAGGAGTTTTCTGTGTTGTTACCAGAAACTACCCCCGATAAAGCGCAGTTGGTAGCCGAAAGAATTCGAGCTTATCAAGATGCTAATGAGTTTGTGGCTGAAAACGGTATTCATATAGCGGTTAAGCTTAGCGTGGGTGTGTCAGCATTAAGAGCGGCTGATGAAAGCTTTTTAGATCTCTACTCGCGCTCGGATAAAGCGCTGTATCAGGCAAAATATCAGGGTAAAAATACTGTGTATTACCTACCCTAAGGTCAGCGTTGAACTAAATAACATTACTGTATCTAAACCCCGAATAATAACGAATAAACCAAGGCGGAGAATATTTACCATGAGCAAACTAAGCAATACTTATTACTGTATACAGGCGCAGCTGTTGGATAGAACAGCCTGCTTAAGCGGATTAGCACCGCTATTGCTACGCTTGTATTTAATTCCCATATTTTGGATGGCGGGCAGCAGTAAAATTGATTTCACCACCCTAATGCCCTATGCCGGAACCGTGCAGTGGTTTGGCGATTACTTAGGTATGCCGCTGCCTACCTTAATGGCTTTTTTGGCTGGCTGGGCCGAAGTGTTAGGTGCTGTTTTTTTGGCGGCAGGCTTTGCGGTACGCTGGATTAGCATTCCACTTATGGTCACTATGTTAGTGGCGGCTTTTGCCGTGCATTGGCCCAATGGCTGGCAGGCCATAGCTGATGCCAGCGCGCCCTTTGCTAACGAGCGTGTGGCCGAAGCGGCTATACGTTTAGAGCGAGCCAAAGAAATTTTAACAGAACACGGTAATTATGCCTGGTTAACCGGGCGTGGTTCGCTGGTGATAGTCAATAATGGCATAGAATTTTCCATTACCTATTTTGTTATGTTGTTGTCGCTGTTCTTTAGTGGCGGTGGTCGCTATGTAAGCCTAGATTATTGGCTGAGTCGTGCTTTTCCTAAGCCGTAAGCACCCAGTAATTTTCTATACCTAAGTACTGTAAAAAATACTGAATTTATTTCGGTATTTTTTTATCTGTCTATTTTTTATCTGTCTATATGTATAGCTGTTTGCATATCGTAATGTCAGGCAGGAAGTGCTGTGTTTAGCTTTGTGGCAGGGGCGTATGGATAAATTGATTTATGGCTGCTTGTTGATTAACCGGCATTTGCTAAAAGGCTGTGATAGGACAAAATACAGTTAAGGCCTGCTACCAACGCCTATAGAGATATCCATATTACGATGCTTGGCACCGAGGTTGGGCCTCAAAGCCCCAACCCGGCTTGGTCTGCTGGAATGAGTCTGCTGGAATGAGCCTGCGCGCTAGGGTAGTAATAAGTGGGCGTAAAACAACCTGATAGGTGCTAGAATACTGGGCTATTCATTGCAACATATAAGAGATACGCCCTTGTTAGGTAAGTTATTTGGAAAGAAAAATAAGGCTGAAGTGACATCTTCAGCGCCTCAGGCCAAAAAAGCCGATAAAAAGCCCCACGGCCGCGGCAAGCATCAACAGAACAAAAAAGCCAAACCTCAGCAGCCTGCGTGGACTGTTGATCAATTTAAAGTCCCGGTACTGGATGGTAAAACGCGTTTTCACGACCTAGGCATAGACGATAGGCTGATGCACGGCATTGCCGACTTGGGTTTTGAATACCCTTCAGCCATACAGGCAGCGTCGCTACCTCATACCCTGCAAGGCCACGATGTTATAGGCAAGGCACAAACCGGTACCGGTAAAACAGCCGCTTTTTTAATTACCATTATTAACGACTTATTAAACAACCCTATAGAGGGTGAGCGCTTTGCGGGCGAACCCAGAGCCGTCATCATAGCCCCTACCCGTGAGCTAGTGGTGCAAATAGCCGATGATGCCCGGGGCTTGCTGAAGCACACAGATATTAATGTGGTGACCTTAATTGGCGGTGCTGATTATCAAAAGCAACAACAACAGCTGCAAAATAACTGTGTTGATATTGTGGTTGCCTCGCCGGGGCGCTTAATCGATTTTATGCAGCGCGGTGATTTGTATTTAGATCAGATAGAAGTGTTGGTTATAGACGAAGCCGACCGTATGTTAGATATGGGCTTTATACCGCAGGTGCGTCGTATTGTGCGTTCAACCCCGCGTAAGGAAGATAGGCAAACACTGTTGTTTAGTGCCACCTTTACCCCGGAAGTCCTTAGTCTCACCGAGCAATGGACCTTTAACCCCATCACTATAGAGATAGAGCCCGAGAGTGTTGCCACCGATAGTGTCGAGCAAAAAGTCTTTATTGTTGCAGCCCAGGACAAGTATCGGTTACTTAAAAATATCGTCACCGACGACAGTGTTGAAAGCGTTATAGTATTTGCCAACCGTCGCGATCAGGTGCGTAAATTATCTGAGCGTTTACAGAAAGCCGGTGTGAAATGCGGTATGTTATCGGGCGAAGTGCCACAGAACAAACGCACCTCTACCTTGCAGAACTTTAAAGATGGCAAGTTAAAAGTGTTAATTGCCACCGATGTTGCGGGTCGGGGTATACATGTTAAAGGCATTAGTCATGTGGTGAATTACACCCTTCCGGAAGATCCGGAAGATTATGTACACCGTATAGGCCGCACCGGTAGAGCGGGCGCTAAAGGCACCTCTATTAGCTTTGCCTGTGAAGATGACGCCTTCTTGTTGCCCACCATAGAAGAGTTGTTAGGCGATAAGTTAAAATGTGAGCAGCCGCCAGAAGAGCTGCTGCGCTAAATATAGCGCCTGCTAAGTAAAGATAAAACGAAACGCCTCAAACAGAGGCGTTTTTTTATGAGCCAGATTTATGGATAAAATATAAGGGCTAGAGGTTTTTTGGCGGGGTAGCATAATGCTAGTGCGCTATTAAAAAGTAGGATAAAAAATATTAAGTTTTTTTGACGCTTATCCAAGCGCCTAGCAGAGTTAAAATGATGAGTAAGCTTAAGCCAATAGTTTCTAACAGCCCATTGATAAACGCATTGTTGCTCCACTGCAAATAATGAAGTTTATATAGCTTAGCGATAAACTCAGTATCTTGACCGCGTTGTTTTAGGCCTAGGGTGTGCCAATCTAAGGTGATGTTCACGCCGGTAGTGGTAGTGGCCTGATAGCCGTCTACCGTGTTTATATTGCCATAGCGTTGCGGATCGCTGCGTAAGGCGTCGGCGATCAGTTGCTGCACCTGTGCAGGCGTGGCTGCGGGCCATGGCTGCTGGTTATGGCTATGCAGTTGCTGCCATTGATTATTTGTTTTTACTAGCAGGTGCTCGCCCAGTATCGTTTTTAGCCGCCGCAGTTCCTGCCAATCGGCTTGGCTGCTTAGTGTTACCGAGTGAGCTAGGGGGTAAGTGGCTACATAGAGCTTTTGGTAGGCCCCTTGGTAGCCCGGCTTTATGCTAAAAAATACCCCGGTCGCGGCCCATAGACACAGGGGTATTAACATGACCAGACCGATAAGACGGTGGTATTTTTTTAAAATCATGATGTGGTTTTTAACCTGAAGTGATAAAAGTGCGAAGTATACCAATACCCCGTTAGGCTGTGTTTAAAATGCTAGTCTAAAGACGATTAGTTAAAAAGAGTGAGTACTTATGCTTAATATGGATTTCAGTAAACCCTTAGTGATAGACACTGCCAATATGGAATGGGTAAGCAGCCCCTCTCCCATGGTGTTGCGCAAACCCTTGGAGCGTGAAGCTGCCGAGAGTGGCCATGTCACTAGCGTGGTGCAATATTTACCGCAGTCTAGCTTTGCCCAGCACAGCCACCCTTTAGGTGAAGAGATTTTTGTATTAGAGGGGGTGTTCTCTGATGAAACCGGTGACTACGGCCCCGGTACTTACCTGCGCAATCCCCCCGGCAGCGCCCATACCCCATTTAGCCAACCAGGCTGTATTATATTGGTAAAACTAAATCAGTTTCAGGCTGATGATTTAGATTTTGTGCGCATTAATACCTTAACGACGGCATGGCAGGCTGGCATTGATGGCGCACAGGTGATGCCGCTGCATGCGTTTAAGGGCGAGCAGGTTTCCTTAATGAAATGGCCGGTTGGCGTAGCATCTCAAACCCGCATCCCTATCGCTGCGGGGGAGGTGTTGGTATTGTCTGGCAGCCTTAAAGGCGAACAGGGTTACTACCCTAAGCACACATGGCTGCGCAGTTCAGACGTGAGCCAGTATCGCCCTGCTATAGAAGAAGAAACCGTTATTTGGATAAAAACAGGCCACTTACCTCGTTAAAAACTAGAGCCAGGCTGTTTTAAAAAGTCGATTTCTTCAGCACTGGATGTCCGACCTAAGATGATATTGCGGTGGGGGTAGCGGCCAAACCTATCGATTATGGCTTTGTGCTTTAATTCAAATTGGTAGTTTTCGGGTTCGTCGTTTGCCTTAAACAGGGTAACGGCCACCTCGTGTATGGCGGCTGATTCGCTGTGCATAAACGGCATATATAAAAAGCTGCGCTGTATGGGGCTAAGCTCTTGATCGCAACCTAGGCTTATCGCCTCTTGCGTTAGCGCCAAGGCCAGCGGATCGCTGGCAAAGGCCTGTGCGGTGTCGCGGTAAACATTCCGCGAAAACTGATCCAACACTATCACTTCTGCTAACCTGCCCAAGGCGCTGTTGCGCCAACTAAATAGCTCGCAGCTTGCCGCCTGTTGTAGGCAGGGCAAAAAGCGCTGGGCTATGGCTAGGTCTAGCTGTGCATCCTTTTGCCACCACTGCTTTGGGCTAAGTTCGCTAAACCAAAATGTGATGATGTCCTTGGCTGTAATCACGGCAACGTCCTTTTAGTATTGTTGAATAAAACCGGCCAGATGTTTTTGTAAGCTTAAGGGGGATCGCGCTGGCGGTAGCCGTTTAACGACGCGACCTTTTTTATCGACAATAAATTTTTCAAAATTCCAGCGTATAGCATTTCGGCCAGAGGGCGGTAATGCTGCCTGCCTTAAGTGACGGTAGAGTGGATGGGCCTGCGGGCCGTTGACTTCGATTTTACTAAACAGCGGAAAGCTAACGCCATATTGGTTTTGGCAGAATTGTAATATGTCGCTATCGCTGCCTGGTTCTTGTTGGCCAAACTGGTCACAGGGGAAACCCAATACGGCAAACTTGTCGGCGCCAAAGCGTTGTTGTAGTTGCTGCTGTAATAACTCCAGTTCTAGGTATTGTGGGGTGTAATCGCATTCGCTGGCGGTATTCACAATGAGTAATACTTTGCCGCGATAATCGGCTAGCGCCACGGGCTGGCCGTGTATATCTTGTACGCTCACATCATAAAGAGGGCTGGTTTTCATTGTTTAATCCTAGCGTTATTTTGTGGTGTTGCGTGTTTTAGTTTTTCTACCCAATAAATCGTCGCGCCGCAGACGGCCGCCGGCATAATCACAAAGTTCACTAGCGGTACCATGGTGCCAGCCATTACTATCATGCCAAAACCGCTGGAGGTGAGACGGTATTGGCTTAAGGCAATTTTCATGGCTTTAAACGAGCGTTGGTTATTGTCCATGGGGAAATCGCAATATTGTATGCTCATCATCCAGCTGCCTAATAAAAACCACAGCAGTGGTGAGATAACGTTGATTAGGGGGATAAAAGTAATCACTAATGCCAGCAACGCTAAGGGCAGGTAGTACATTATTTTTTGAAATTCTCGGGCGAAGCTTTTCGGGACCATTAATAGCAACTGGGCAAAAGTTTCTGGGCCATTAACCGGTTCGCCGGTTAAGCGCTCTTCTACTTTTTCCGCCAGTAAGCCATTAAAGGGCGAGGCAATTAAGTTGGCAATGGTGCTAAATAAATAACTGCTAATGGCCAATACAAAAACCACCGTTAGCGGCCACACTATCCAACGTAAAAACTCCAGCCAGCTAGGTAGCCAGGCCATTAAGTCATCTATCCACTGGGAGAACTGTTGAAAGGTGAGGCTGAGTAATAGCGCGAAAATCCCTATGTTGATTAGCAAGGGTATGATGACAAATAAGCGTAAGCCCGGTTGCGTAATCAGCTTAAAGCCTTGGGCGAGGTAGTCTGCGCCCTCTAAAAGATTACCTTTCATGTATGGTTCCTTTAATGGTTATTGCTGTGGCGGCTGGGTAGGCGGTTTTGCGGGGTGGCTGAGCTGGTCAACACGGCTGGCACACGGCTGGCAAATACAGCGTTGGCCTTGTTCTGCGGTGCTAATAGCGGCCAAGGCCTCGCGGCTAATGTCCACTTTATTACACCAGCATTGCGCTATGCTAGCGCCCAATTCAACGGCGCAGAGGTTGGCATTGCCGCATAAAGGGCAGAGGTTTTTATTCATTTTAAATAATCTGTTCGCTGTGCAGTTTGGCGATATCGTCGACGCTAAGGCCCAGCTGGCTTAAGACCTCGTCGGTGTGGCTGCCTAGGCTGGGGCCGGGCCAATCGGTTTGGCCGGGGGTTTTGCTTAGGCGGGGGATAATAGCGGGTATTTTGAGTGGCTTGCCATTGATTTCTACTTGTTCGAATAATCCGCGGGCTTGAAAGTGGGGGTCGGCCATCATATCGGCAACATTATAAATGGGGCCCACTGGCACGCGTACGGCTTCTAAGGTGTCGATAATCCATTGTGAGGGGTGGCGTACACACCAGGCCGCTAAGGCGGCATCGATGTCCACTTCGTGGGCTACGCGGCCTGTGTTGGTGGCCAGGGCGGGGTTTTCGGCCATCTCGGGGTGGCCGGCGGCTAGCATTAGGCGTTTAAAGATAGAATCACCGTTGCCGCCTATGACCACGTATTTTTTATCGCGGCAGCGATAGGTATTGGTGGGCACTATACCGGTGACGGTACTGCCGCTGGGCTCGCGTATCACGCCAGCGCCATCGTACTCGGGGACTACCGCCTCCATTAAATTAAACATGGCCTCATACAAGGCCACATCCACCACCTGGCCGCTGCCGCTGTTTTGTCGTTCTAATAGCGCCATGGTAATGCCCAGCGCGGTGTGCAGGCCGGCTATGCTGTCTCCTATGCTGAGGTTGGGGCGCACCGGTGCTTGTTCGGGGTGGCCGTTCACATAGCGAAAGCCGCTGATGCCTTCGGTTACCGATGCGTAACCGGGTTTGTGAGCATAGGGGCCGGTTTGGCCAAAGCCCGAGATGCGGGCATACACTAATTGTGGATTGCTACTTTCGAACACCTCAGGGCCCAAACCCCATTTTTCCATGGTGCCTGGGCGGAAATTTTCTATCACTACATCGGCGCCATTTATCAATTGTTTGGCTATTTCACGCCCTTGTTGCTCTTTTAGGTTCACAGTGACCGATTTTTTATTTCTTCCTAAAGAGTGCCACCACAGCGAAGTACCGTCTTCTACCACGCGCCAGCCGCGTATGGGGTCGCCGCTTATCGGCGGTTCTATTTTAATTACCTCGGCGCCAAAATAGCCTAAGATGCAGCCTGCAAAGGGGCCTGCGAGTAATTGCCCCATTTCTATAACACGTAATCCGTGTAAAGGGCGTGGTGATAATGACTGCTTCATGCTGTTTCCGGTGTTGATTATGGAAGTGGCGAACTAAGGGTTGATAGTATAATTTATTTTATCTCTGTTGACGCTGCAGCAAAATGGCATATAATTTCATCAGCTTGTAAATGATAGCGTGTTTTTATGTTCAATCTTTAAGACGTTCTTCTTTGTTGTACCGTCCTGAGTTCCATAATTCAAAGCTGATTTTAGAGCGTCATTAGTAAATAAAAGTAACATTGATAAATTTAGGATTAGATCATGGCAACAACAGGTACAGTAAAGTGGTTCAACGAAAGCAAAGGTTTTGGTTTTATTGAGCAAGAAAACGGTCCAGATGTATTCGCTCACTTCAGCGCTATCTCAGGTGACGGTTTCAAAACTTTGGCCGAAGGCCAAAAAGTTCAGTTTGACGTAACACAAGGCCAAAAAGGCCCACAAGCTGAAAACATCGTTGCTATCTAAGCAATAATGTTATGAAAAGGCTGCCGCAAGGTGGCCTTTTTTTTGCCTGTTGATTACGGGTTGTTAATGAAAGCACAGGTAAACGACCAGAGAAAGATGAGTAAAAAGAGCAGGTAAAAAATCCCTGCATAGGCAGGACGGTAGTCTTAGCGGGTTTAGCCTAAGGTATCGGTAGCTACTTGGTAGTCGCAGTCTTCCAGCACATTAACCTCACACATACGGCCAATGTTTTTCAGTAGCTGGCGGCATTCGCGGTTGAGGTGGCGCAGGTGTAGTTTTTTACCGGCCGCTTTATATTTTTCAGCCAAGCCATCTAACGCTTCTATGCGGAGTGATCGCTTACTCTAGAGCGTTTAAGTTCAATCACCACATGCTCTTGCCTATCATGGCGTAACCATCCATACATCCATCCGAAGAAGCCATTATGTTACCTAGGCCCTGAGCTATACATTCTTTGTTACACGAGTGTTGGTGGTTGTATCAATCAGGGTAAGGGCTAACAGCGATGCTATCAGGCCTATGGCTGCAATGACGGCAGCATAAGGGAAGATAATACTTAGAGTCTCTAAGCTAAAAGGCACTGAAGGAATAGCAACGCTAGCTCATCTTTTAACGTAGCGATAACGGCTTGCTCGGCGGGTAGCATATCACGTATATGGTCGATAATAGTCGATAACAGTGGGGGCTTCTAAGTTCAAACTAATAAACGCCAAGGTGACCACCAGTATGGCGATTAAATTGCTGGGTACTGCCGAGGTGACGTTGGCTAGGAAATACATAAGTAGCTGGGTAATAGCGATTAGCGCGGCTATGGTGTAAAGCATTTAACCTTGCGTTGCGACCAGTACACCGGACTCGTCTTTATTCCTAGGCATAAAGGGGCTGTAGCCAGTGTGCTTGGTCACTAAAAAGGTCGCGATGGCTGTAGATTTCAAGGCCGGCTCACAGTTGGAATGCGACAGCTGGCGCTATATTACTTATAGATTAAAGTTTCATATTGGTTGCTTGTGGTATTACTTCACAATATAAAAAAAGGGTTTATCAGCTGTTTAGTGTGGTTTTAAGCAGTAACGATTCTAAGTGCGGAAATTGATATGTCATGTGTGTCTTTCAATACGAAAACGCTTAATGTCATGATGTTTTCAAAAAGATTTCTTTAATGAGTGACTGCTATACTAATTTTTACTTTATGAATGTATAGGTGGCTGTAGAATTTTAAATGAAACCGTCATGACACGTTGATTAGCTGCTGTAGCATTGGGTGATAGTGTTAAAGTATTTCGTGGTTTTAACTCGGTATTGTTCAAGAGTACGCTTAAAACAACCTTCGTCTGATAAGAATAAAAGGATTATTCCACTTATGTTATTAGCGATTGTTTTAGTATTACTAGTTGTCGGTTCTTTAGTCTTTCACTTTGTGAGCCCGTGGTGGTTTACCCCGCTAGCCTCTAATTGGGGCTCTATTGATGACACGATTAGTATTACTTTTTGGGTGACGGGTGCAGTTTTTATCGCGGTGAATCTTTTTTTAGCGTACTGCGTTTACCGCTACCGGCATCAGCATCATCGTCGTTCTCATTACGAACCTGAAAACAAAAAACTAGAAAGCTGGTTAATGGCGCTTACCACTCTGGGCGTGGCGGCCATGTTGGCACCGGGTTTAATTGTGTGGGCCAAGTTTGTCGATGTGCCCGCCGACGCGCATATAGTTGAGGCGGTGGGGCAGCAATGGCAGTGGAGTTTTCGTCTGCCGGGCAAAGATGGCCAATTAGGTACCGTCGATACCCGCCATATAAACGCGCGTAATCCCTTCGGCATTAACCCCAATGACAGTACCGGCCTAGATGATGTGTTGGTGTTTGATAGTGAGTTGCACCTACCTATAGATAAGCCCGTGAAAGTTGAGCTGCGTTCCAAGGATGTATTGCATAATTTTGCGGTGTCGGAGTTTAGGGTGAAGATGGATTTAGTACCGGGTCTCGTTAGCTATCTATGGTTAACTCCCACCAAGCTGGGGCGCTTTGATATTTTGTGTATGGAGCTATGCGGCATAGCGCATTACGCCATGCGCGGTAATGTGGTGGTTGAAAGCGAGGCCGATTATCAAACCTGGTTGAATAGCAAACCTACCTTTGCCATGAGCCAGCAAGTGGCCGCCGGTGATGCTGAGCTAGGTAAACCTTTATACGCCGTTTGCGGCGGTTGCCATGGCCAGCAAGGCGAAGGCAATATGGCGATGAATGCGCCCAAGCTTAGTGGCCAAAGCACGGCGTATATGCAGCGGCAGTTGCTGCATTTTAAACAGGGTGTACGCGGCCAGCATCAGCAAGATAGCTTTGGTCAGCAAATGGCCGCCATGGCTCAGCTGTTAGCCGATAAAACCGCCATTAATAATGTGGTGGCCTATATCCAAACCTTCCCCCATAAAAAACCGGCAGCCACAATTAGCGGCGGCGATATACAAAGTGGCCATGGTTATTTTGTTAATTGCAGCGCCTGCCATGGCAGCCGGGGTGAAGGCAATAGCGCATTGAATGCACCGGCCTTGGTGGGCATGGACGATTGGTATCTCAAGCGTCAACTCAGCAACTTTAAACAGGGCATACGCGGCGCGCATCCCCAAGACACCCACGGCCGGCAGATGATGTTAATGGCGCGTTTACTAAATGACGAGCAAGCGGTGGATGATTTGTTGGTGTATGTGAATAGTCTGTAGTGGCAGGTGAGTAGTCGCTAGTTCACAGTCGCTAGCGGACAGGAAAAATATTGTGAAAACACTAAGGGCTGGTCGCTGCTGCACCGGCCGTAGTCTAGGTTTTTTATAGTGGTATAGCTCGGGTACAACATACTATAAATCACGAGGGTAGACATGACACACACAGCCATTGCCGATCAAGTTAGTGAGTTACACGACCCCGACACGTTTATTACTAAATACGTGTGGAGCCAGGATCACAAGGTCATTGCCATACAATATGGCGGCACTGCGATTTTGGTGGGGCTGGTGGCTTTGGCGTTGTCGGGCATGATGCGCTTGCAATTAGGTTTCCCCGATACTTTTGATTTTATTAGCCCCAGCGCTTATCTGCAGTTTGTCACCATGCATGGCATGATTATGGTGATTTATTTACTCACCGCTTTATTGCTGGGCGGCTTTGGTAATTATTTAATTCCGTTAATGGTTGGCGCTAGAGATATGGTATTTCCCTATCTCAATATGCTCAGCTACTGGACTTATTTATTGGCAGTGATTGTGCTTATGGCCAGTTTTTTTGTACCCGGTGGCAGTACCGGGGCGGGCTGGACCTTATACCCGCCGCAAGCTATTTTGCAGGGCACACCGGGCAATGACTGGGGCATTATATTAATGCTGGCTTCCCTGGTTATTTTTATTGTGGCTTTTACTATGGGCGGCTTAAATTATGTCACCACGGTATTACAAGCGCGCACCCACGGCATGACATTGATGCGTATGCCGCTCACCATCTGGGGAATTTTTACCGCGACGGTATTAGGATTATTAGCCTTTCCTGCCTTATTAGTCAGTGCCATTATGATGTTGTTGGATAAAACCATAGGCACCAGTTTTTTTATGCCGGCTATCATCTCTATGGGCGAGGCCTTAGATTATAACGGCGGCAGCCCAATTTTATTTCAACATTTATTTTGGTTTTTTGGCCATCCCGAAGTGTATATCGTCGCCTTGCCGGCCTTTGGTATGGTATCGGATGTGTTGGCGGTGCATGCCCGTAAAAATATTTTTGGTTATCGCATGATGGTATGGGCCATAGTCGCCATTGGGGTGTTGAGTTTTGTGGTCTGGGCGCATCATATGTATGTTAGCGGCATGAACCCCGCCTTTGGATTTTTCTTTGCCACCACCACGCTGATTATCGCTGTGCCCACGGCGCTTAAAGTATATAACTGGGTATTAACCCTGTGGCGCGGCAACATCCATTTAACCGTGCCTATGTTATTTGCTATAGGGTTTATTTTTACCTTTACCCATGGCGGTTTGACCGGTTTGTTTTTAGGCAATGTGGTGGTGGATTTACCGCTATCCGATACCTATTTTGTAGTGGCACATTTTCATATGGTGATGGGGGTGTCACCGATTATGGTGTTGTTTGCGGCGCTGTATCATTGGTACCCACTAATGACTGGCCGCATGTTTAATAAAACCTTAGGCCAGTGGCACTTCTGGTTAACCTTTTTAGGCACCTATGCGATTTATTTGCCTATGCATTACCTAGGTTTCTTAGGTGTACCCAGGCGTTACTACGCGATGAGTGGCACCGATTTTATTCCAGCGTCGGCGCAGACGCTCAATGCCAGTATTACCGTATCCGCGATTATTGTCGGGGTGGTGCAGCTGCTGTTTATTATTAATGTGATATGGAGCTTACGCTACGGTAAAAAAGCCCAGAAAAATCCTTGGGGCGCTACCTCTTTAGAATGGCAAACCCCCGACCAGCCTCCTAAGCACGGTAACTGGGGCGCGCAACTCCCTCATGTGTATCGCTGGGCCTATGATTTTAGTGTGCCCAATGCCAAACATGATTTTATTCCGCAAAATGTCGCCCAAGAGGATGTGGAATGGCTGGCCGACAGCGGCAGTCATAAGGGGATAGAATCGTGAAACTATTGCATAGCTTGCTGGAAAAACCCTGGCTGACCCAGACCGGTGCGGCCGTGATACCGCAAACCTCATCAGCCATACCGCAGCGTATAGCCCTACGCTTTTTTTTAGGGGCGGTTAGCGTTTTATTTCTTTTATTTATTGTGACGTTTTTATCGCGCTCACAGTTTCCAGATTTTATCGCCTTATCTGGTCAGCCTTGGCAACCCTTTACCGATAGTAGTCAGTTGTGGATCAACAGCGCTATATTATTAGCCGCTAGCCTGGCTATGCAATGGGGTGTGTATAGCAGTGCTCGTGGCCAGCTTAACGCTAGCATTGTAGCTTTGCTGCTGGCGCTGCTGTTGACCGTGGCCTTTGTGTTGGCACAAGTGATGGTGTGGCAGCAGTTAATGAGCTTGGGTTATTACATGAACAGTAACCCCGCCAATAGTTTTTATTATTTATTAACCGCTATACACGCGCTGCACTTACTGGGCGGTTTAATGGTGTTACTCAGGGCGGTTTACCAATTTTCGCGCAGCGCAGCATTGCCGCAACTACACAATACTTTAGCGCTGTGTGCCAGCTATTGGCATTATTTGCTACTGCTATGGATGCTGCTTTTTTTATTGTTAACCAGCCGCTCAGAAACCTATGCGGCGCTGGCCGCTTTATGCGGCTTTTAAACCATTGAGTTAATTGCGATACCTTCAACAGCAGGTGTACCTATGAGCAATAGCGGAGAGCATAACAAAGCCTATAGCGAGCCGGGAATGACCGGGCTGGCCGGTGATTGGGCTGCCGATAAGCAAGCCTTTGATGTGCCTTGGGGCAAGCTGATGATGTGGCTGTTTTTACTCAGCGACACCTTTGTTTTCAGTATTTTTTTAACCGGCTATATGAGTGTGCGCATGAGCACCACGGTAGCCTGGCCCAACCCCAGTGAGGTGTTTGCATTAGAGGTGGCGGGCACCCATTTCCCATTATTATTAATAGCCATTATGACCTTTGTGTTAATTACCAGTAGCGGCACTATGGCTATGGCGGTTAACGCGGCTTACAACGGTAATCGGCAATTGGCTTTTAAACTAATGCTAGCCACGGCTTTACTGGGGGCTAGCTTTGTCGGTATGCAGGCCTTTGAGTGGACCAAGTTGATTGTTGAAGAAGGGGTTCGACCCTGGGGTAACCCTATGGGTGCGGCACAATTTGGCTCTTCTTTTTTTATGATTACCGGCTTTCACGGCCTGCATGTGAGTGCGGGGGTTATTTATTTATTGGTGGTGGCCAATAAAGTACGACGTGGTGACTATGAGGGTAAAGGTTACGGCATAGTCGAAATTACGGGCCTGTACTGGCATTTTGTGGATTTAGTGTGGGTATTTATTTTTGCGTTTTTCTATTTATGGTGAGGTGATTTATGAGTACTGCCGCAGCGCAGGAGCATGCCGTAGGCCAGCAGCATCCCATAGGTGTTTATTTAAAAGTATGGTTGCTGTTGTTTGTGTTAAGTACCTTTTCTTATTTGGTAGATTTTTTTCACTTACAAGGTTATTTGCGTTGGTCTTTAATACTGATTTTTATGCTGTTAAAGGCTGGCTTTATTATGAGTATTTTTATGCATCTAGCCTGGGAAAGGTTAGCCATGATATTGGTGATACTGCTGCCGCCAGGCGCTATCTTAGTGTTGATTGCGCTGATGGCCAGTGAAGCAAACTATGTGTTTTTATCGCGCATAACCTTTTTTAATTAAACTTAAAATTAAACATAGGCTTAACCATGAAATCACTGCGTATAAGTAAAACATTTGTTGATATGCATTTGCTGGCTCAGTATGTGGAGTTGTGTAAGCCTAAAGTGGTGTTGCTGTTATTGTTGACAGCTGTTGTGGGCATGCACTTGGCTAGCCCACGATTGGTTGATCCGCTTATTTTTATTACCGCTACCGTAGGTATAGGTTTGGCGGCTTGCTCGGCGGCTATAGTCAATCATGTGGTAGATCAAAATATCGATGTGCTGATGCGTCGCACACAGCGTAGGCCTATACCATCAGGTGCGATTAATAGTTTTCAGGCGCTGTTATTTTCTTTAGTGCTGGCCGTGATGGCTATGGCCATTTTATGGTATTGGGTGAACAGCTTAACCGCGCTGCTAACCTTGGCGGGGTTAATTGGTTATGCCTTGGTTTATACCCTGTATTTAAAACATGCCACGCCACAAAATATAGTCATAGGTGGTTTGTCGGGAGCTTTGCCGCCGTTATTGGGTTGGACTAGCGTAACCAATAGTATTGATAGAGAAGCCGTGCTGTTGGTGATCATTATTTTTGTGTGGACGCCTGCACATTTTTGGGCCTTGGCCATAGATAGGGTAGAGGATTATAAACGCGCCAATATCCCTATGCTGCCGGTGACTCACGGCATAGAGTTTACTAAATGGAATGTGTTGTTTTACACCTTGGCTTTATACTTAGTTAGTTTGATTCCCTATGTTATAGGAATGAGTGGCCTATTGTATTTGTTGGCGGCGATAGGCTTGGGGGCTTGGTTTTTATATTATGCCGTGGAGTTAAAGTTTTTTACTAAGCCGGGATCAGCCTTAAAAACCTTCTATGTATCTATAGCCTATTTGTTTTACTTGTTTATTGCCTTGTTGGTCGATCATTATTTACCGCTACAATGGCAATGGTAATCTATGTTTGCCAATAGCCGTTTAAAAGTAAAGCTGGCTTTAGGTTTACTTATCGCGCTGGCGCTGTGTTTGCTGTTGGCCTATAGCTTTTTATTTAAACCCGTACAGGCTCCTGAGTTACAATCAGCTGTTTATTTGCCCGAGCCTAAAGCCTTAGCCGATTTTAGTTTAGTGGATGAGCAGGGGGCAGAGTTCAACCAACAGCAATTGTTGGGGCGTTGGTTGTTGCTGGCGGTGGGTTATACCTACTGTCCCGATATATGCCCTACCACGTTGGCCAGCCTAGTTAAATTTGAAAAACGATTGGCCGAAGATGGTAAACGGGGGGAACTTGATTATGCCTTTTATACCCTAGACCCACAGCGCGACACGCCACAACAATTACAGCAATACCTAGCGTATTTTCCCATTGCCATAAAAGGATTGAGCCCTAAGCCTGGAGTCTCAGAAAATGCTTTTGAAAAAAGCTTGGCTATAGTCAAAAAAATAAAATCCGAAGAAGGCGGTAACCCCAAAGCCTACAGTGTAAGCCATAGTGTTTATATCTATTTAATAAACCCTAGCGGTAGGCTGCAGGCCATATTTAAACCGCAGCAAAGCCGCAGCGGGGTGAAAAATTTTGATAGTGCTGTTCTGTACAGCGATTATAAAAACATTAGGCGTTTTTGGGATGCCAGTAGTTAGGTTTATAGTCGCTAGGGTGGCAGTCGCTAGTCGCTAGTAAAAAGATGACAGCTTATAGTTGACAGCCGTTTGTTTCTGGGCAG
>TARA_R110000868_G_scaffold37111_15_pt1 | contig 33010 bp, 34 predicted proteins | sample TARA_R110000868 | Tara Oceans TARA_R110000868 (sample SAMEA4397489) | marine metagenome | biome: Polar Biome; feature: [SRF] surface water layer (ENVO:00010504); material: water (ENVO:00002006), including particulate matter (ENVO:01000060) such as... | depth 5 m | reverse complement strand
ACGAGAGTAAGTAGAGCGAATAGAGACTTAAGTGATTTCATGATATTATATATATTTTGTTATAAGTTAAATTTATAGTCCAGATAAAGAGTTTTCCTAATCATTTTTGTTACAAAAAATTAGATATTTATCTGGATTTTTAAATCCACAGTTATTGTTAAGTTAAAGAGGTTTTATTGGTTCTTTTGTTACACATTAAACGTACTTCAAAAAACTATTGGTAGTCAAATTTTTATTAGGATATATTAATATTCTCATTAAAAACTGCCTTATTCTTTCCTATATAAGTTTTTTTAGTAACCAACATAATTTTATATTCACCTTTAAAGCTCAATATCAGAAATTGATTTTTGGGTTGTTCTCAATAAAATTTTCAGACGTTTCTTTTGTCAAAAACCAGAGTAGATTATTCGGATTTAGTTGATGCTCTTCAGAAAGGTGATGAGTCAAAATCAAGGGAATTAATTAATGAAATTATGCCCAGATTAGAGGATTACCTTGTAGTTGTTATGAATGCCGAGCGAAATGCAGCAAGGGAATGTGTTCAGCAGGCATTTCTAGATGTATTTGAGCAAATAAGAAAAGATAAGATTAAAGAAAGTAAGTATATCTTTAGTTACTTAATTAAATCTTGTAGGCATGAATATCTTAGATATGCCAAAAGGGAGCATAAGTTTAAGTATGAAGAAGAAGCTTTAAACCACCTTTATGAGCCAGAAGAACAATTTCAAAACTTGTTGGATAAGGAGAGGCAAAGAATTCTCGAAGAATGTTTAGATGAGTTAAAAGATAAGTCCAAGAAGTTTATTGAATACTTTATAGACAAACCAGATGTTACAACTGAGGAAGCAACTGATGAGTTTGGACTCTCAAGTGCTAATGTAAGAACTAGGAAATCCAGAATCTTAAGTCGACTTCACCATTGTTATAAACGAAAGTCTAATGAGTAATTTAAAAGGAGAAAGTTAGTCCTCCACTATTAACAACAAGTGTGCCATTTAAGAGATTCAGTCTATTTGTTTGATGATGATGGATATAATAAAGAATAGAGTCGAATAGGAGTAAAAAGGATCCCTGAAGTACTAAGGATTTCCCATAGCCATCTAGTCTTACTGAATCCTTTTTTATCCCTTTATTCCAAAGCCAGACACCAGTTCCGATGTACGCAAAATCTAAACTGGCATTAATTAATAGAATACGATCAAAATTCTGTAACTCTTTTAAAATTTCTGAAGAGCTTTGTAAATCATTTCCATTTAGAACCCCAAGGTAACCTACAGTAGCAATTCCAAAATTTACAATATTCCAAGTAGCATTCATTTGGTAGAAGTACTTTCTTTCTTGTTTAGAATAATAAGCGCCTGGTATTCCCGAAAAAATATTCATCAATGCCCAACTCCCTAAAACAACCATTCCTGTTTTTTGGATTGAAACCGAGCTCTCAAGAAAATTTTGGGCATTAAATTGGTTACTTTGAGCATGTAACAAATTTGAGCTTACCCATAAAATCATGCAAAAAAACAGGATGGATTTTATTTTTTTGTTAGTGTAACAAAAATATGAATGGGTCATAAAATCTGAATTATTTGATCGTTTGTAATCCCAAAAACAAGATCATTAGTTTTGGGAGTTAGAGAATGTGTTCCTGTAAAATTTCCAAAAGCAGGAAGTACTGCGTTATTAGCACCAAAAAAGAAGCAAGGGATTCTAACAGTTTGCTTACCTTTCCCTGTTAATCTAATTGAAGGATGAATATGTCCTGATATTGAGTAGAAGTTATTTTCAGTATTAATTTCTTGACAATCATGTAATAGTAGAAAGGGGTTTGACTCAATATTTTTTGAACAAATTAATCCAATAGCTTCGTATTCATCAGGCGAATGAAAATCATGATTACCAATAGCAAGATTCATCTCAATGTCTGAATATTTATTACGCCAAGTTTTAAAGATTTCCCATTCACTATTCTTATCGCTATGAAACAGATCTCCCAAAAAAAGAATTCGTACTGGATCAAAAAATTTGATTAAGGAATCTAGTCGTTCGAGGTTATTATCATTTACTGAGGTAGGGATAGGAATCCCAGATTTTCGAAAATGCCCAGACTTTCCTAGGTGAATATCTGATAAGACAAGAGATTTTTTATTTATCCAAAATAAGGCTTTCTCAGGAGTAAGAATTAATTCTTGGTTTTTAAAGCTAAGTAAATAATCTCCTATCCGTTTCATTTAACGTATTTGTCCAATTGATTTTGCATTTTCTTAATTCGATCAATTAGTTTTTCAGAACTCAATTTACCTCGAAGTCGATCTACCATAATTGGAAATGCAAATGGAGTAAATCTTTTTGTATAATTTAATATAATTTCTTGTTTTTGAATGTTCATTAAGGCTTTTCTAAGTCTAATTTCATCGAGCTGAAAGAAAAGGACTTCATCATACGCTTGCTGAATTAAAAGATGATCAGGTTCGTATTCTGAAAAGACATCAAAGAGTAGACTTGTAGACATTCTAAGATGTATTGATTTTCTTGGCTCTCCAGGGAATCCATGAAAAACAAGTCCGGCAACTTGACATATTTCCCAGAACCGCCGTTTTGCAAGTTCAGAGTTGTTAAGGCTAGCTTGAATATCTTCAATCAAGTTTTCAGGGGAAAGTATATTGTCTTCTAGAGCGTGTTCGATCGGAATATCCTGATCTGAAAGCAATTCAAACCCATAGTCATTCATAGCAATTGACAGAGTAATAGGTAAAATTTTGGAAATCCTATGTGCGATTAAAGATGACATCCCTTCGTGAACGTAACGACCTTCAAATGGGAAAAAGAATACATGACACCCTTCACGTGAAAAACTTTTCTCAATAAGAAATTGGTCTTCATTAGGTAAAATAGACCAGTCTTTTTGAATATCAAGAATAGGTGAAATAGTTTCTAATTCAATCATGCCTGTATTACCCGAAATGGCCTCTTGCATAGTTCTTCGAAGGATTTTTGACATATTGGAAGACAAAGACATTCTGCCACCCATATAACTGGGCACTTTAGACTTTGTGCCTTTAGCACGTCGAACAAAAGCAGAGTTTTCTTTGATTTGGATTAATTCAAGATTTCTTCCTGCAAACCAGAATTTCTCTCCAATTTTTAGACCACTTAAGAAAGTCTCCTCTATAGAGCCTAAGCTTCTTCCAGTTAAATATTTAACTCGAAGCATAGAATCACTTGAAATAGTGCCAATACTCATACGGTGACGTTGAGCAATCTTACGATCTATAACTCTATAAACTCCATCTTCATCAATAATCACTTTAGAATACTCAGGGTAATTACCCAATGATTTACCCCCAGTTGTTATAAAAGTAAGTACCCAGTCCCATTCTTTGTCCGACAGGCTTTGATAAGCAAATGTTGTTTTCAATTCAGAGAATATTACATCTGGCATAAATCCATCAGAAACAGCTAATGTAACTAGATATTGAACTAATACATCTATGGATTTAAGTATAGGTTCTTTACTTTCCATTTCAGACTCATCAATTGCTGTTTTAAGAGCAGCTGCTTCAATTAGTTCTAAAGCATGTGTTGGTACGAAATAAATGGTACTCGTCGCACCTGGTTGATGACCGCTTCGCCCCGCTCGTTGCAGGAACCTAGCAACACCTTTAGGACTTCCAATTTGAATTACGGTGTCAACAGGACTAAAATCGACCCCTAAATCTAAACTCGAAGTGCAGACTACTGCTTTTAAAATTCCTTCATGTAGAGAATTTTCAACCCAATCTCTTACTGATCGGTCTAAGGAACCATGATGTATTGCAAGTGTACCAGCTAGATCAGGATGTGCATCAAGGATTCTTTGAAACCAAACTTCTGATTGCCCGCGAGTATTTGTGAAAATTAGTGTGGATTTGTTTTTGTCAATAATTGGGAGAATTTTCGGGAGTAAATTCAATCCCAAATGTCCATGCCAAGGAAAATTCTCAATTTTATCTGGTAGAACGGAATGTACATCTATGTTCTTTTTAATATTTGCATGAACGATAACCGAGTTTTCTGAATAATGGTCAGATCCAAGTAATACTTCGAGTGCTTGTTCTAGATTACCAATTGTAGCTGAAATTCCCCAAATAGAAAGCTTTGGTCGGAGTGCTTTTAATCTTGATATCCCTAATTCAACCTGTATTCCTCTTTTCGAACCTAACAACTCATGCCATTCATCTATAATAATAGAATCTAGATTTTTGAAATGCCGTTGATATTTTTTTTGAGCAAGTAGAATATGAATGCTTTCTGGTGTAGTTATGAGTACCTCGGGCATTCTTTTGTTTTGTTTCTGTTTGATAGATTGAGAAACATCTCCAGTTCTTCTTCCAACTTCCCATGGGATATTCATATCTTCTAGAGAAAGCTGTAGAGCATTTTGAATATCTTTAGTAAGAGCTCTGAGTGGTGTAACCCATAATACTTTTAGACCATTATTAGTTTTTGATTTATAGTCTGTTGGATTTTCATTAATCCATTTGATCAAATTTGGCATCCAAAGTGCGAATGTCTTACCACTACCGGTCGGCGCATTTAGCAAACCCTTTTTTCCATCCAGAAAGGCATTCCAAACTTCTTCCTGAAAAGGGAAGGTTTTCCAACCTTTAGTGAAGAACCAATCAGATATAATTTTTTGACCGAGCGATTTTGATTTCATTTAATGATTTTGTTCTTGATTCTCCGTAAAAAAAGTGTAAACATAAGCCGACCTTTTAACCTAACCGAATTTTGATAAAATGTGGCTGAATATAAAATCGTTCAATGAGTATCAAGAAACTTTTAATGAGAGTGAACAAGATCGTTTACCTTTTTGGGAACATGAAGCAGGGACTTTTTATTGGCGGAAAAGATGGGATAAAGTACAGAGTGGGGGATTTGAAACCGCAGACATTAAATGGTTTGAAGGTGGTAAACTTAATATAACTGAGAATGCACTTGATCGTCACTTAAATACAATCGGTAATAAAACAGCATTCATTTTTGAACCTAATCATCCTGATTCTTTCCGGAGGACCATTACTTTTAGGCAACTTCATGAAGATGTATGCAGATTCAGTAATGTTTTGGAAAGTAAAGGAGTGAAGAAAGGAGATCGAGTATGTATTTATATGGCGATGACTCCCGAGTTAGTTATTGCAGCTCTTGCTTGTGCTCGGATTGGAGCCGTTCATTCAATTGTATTTGCTGGATTTTCAGCTCAATCATTAAGTGAGAGAATTAATGATTGTGAAGCCAAAATGTTGATTACCAATGATGGTTTAAGGCGAGGGGATAAGCATGTTCCTTTAAAAGATATTTCTGATGAAGCACTAAAGACAAGTCCATCTGTGAAAAATGTTATTGTTTGCCAGCGCACGAACCGAGATATAGATTGGGTAGAAGGTCGTGATGAATGGTGGCACAATCTAATTCGAAATGCATCAAAAGAACATGAAGCGGTAGAAATGGATGCAGAAGATCCACTTTTTATTTTGTACACATCTGGTTCAACAGGAAAACCAAAAGGTGTTGTTCATACATGTGGTGGTTATATGGTATATACTAGTTATTCGTTTCGAAATGTATTTCAAGTTGGAGCAGACGATGTATACTGGTGTACTGCTGATGCGGGATGGATTACAGGTCATAGTTATATTATTTATGGCCCTTTATTTACAGGAACTACTGGAATTATTTTTGAAGGAACTCCAACTTATCCAGATGCTGGTAGGTTTTGGGAAGTAGTAGAGAAATATAAGGTTACACATTTTTATACTGCTCCAACTGCTATTCGAGCCTTAATGAGTTTTGATCTTGATTTTGTAAAGAAATACGATTTGAGTTCTTTGAAAGTATTGGGCTCAGTTGGTGAGCCAATCAACGAAGAAGCTTGGCATTGGTATCACACTCATATTGGAAATGGGAAATGTTCAATTGTAGATACTTGGTGGCAAACCGAGACAGGAGGGATCATGATTTCGCCCCTCGCTGGAATCACTCCAACCAAACCAGGATTTGCAACACTTCCTCTTCCAGGAGTTTTCCCAGTTCTGATGGATGAAAACGGTAATGAAATTGAAGGAAATGGGGTAGAAGGAAATTTGTGTATTAAACATCCATGGCCTTCTATTACAAGAACCATATATGGAGATCATGAACGCTATAAGCAGACGTATTTATCTGCTTACAAAGGCTATTATTTTACTGGTGATGGATGTCGTAGAGATGAAGATGGATACTACCGAATTACCGGAAGAGTAGACGATGTTTTGAATGTTTCAGGTCACCGTTTGGGAACTGCTGAAATCGAAAATGCACTTGATGAACACAATCGGGTAGTTGAAACAGCAGTAGTTGGTTATCCTCACGATATTAAAGGCCAGGGAGTATATGCGTTTATGATTTGTGATGGAGAAATCAAAGATACAGATGCCTTTAAAAAAGAACTTCTAGACTTGGTAGTGAAAATTATTGGACCAATCGCTAAACCAGACAAGATTCAGATTGTACCGGGACTTCCAAAAACTAGGTCTGGAAAAATCATGCGCAGAATTCTTCGTAAAGTTGCAGCAAATGATCTTGATAATGTAGGTGACACTTCGACTTTACTTGATCCAAGTGTAGTTGAAGCTATTAAAAATGGGAAAGCGATTTAGAAACCGCTAAAAACACCGTTTTCAATATACCAATAATCAAATACGGGGGAAGTTTCAGACGACCAATTTTGTAGGTTAAATGAATTCTCCCCTGATTTTGTACCTAGAATTTTAAATACCTTTACAGCTTTCATATTATTGAACCAGTGTAAAGGTTTGTCTCTTTCTACTATTTCGGGCTTTGAAAAGCTTGCATCAATAAAATAAGCATGATTTGATCCAAAGACTTTTGCCAACCCAGTATCGTCTATGCAAACTGCTGTTCTCTCATCTAATCCAATTCCTTTAGGCTCAGCGTTCCATTCATTAATCATTCTTGCAAGGAAAACAGTATGTCTACCTTGTCGTTCTCTTTGTGCATAATGTGTGTCGGTAATTGTATTTTTTAAGAACTCGTTTTCAATAAATCCACCTTTCTGGATACTAACTAGAGAATCATATGGATTTTTTAGAGCTTCTTCGGTGTAAACTGTTCCATTAGCTGCATCAAAATAGAACTCTCCCATAATCGCAGCTCCAGCACTTGTCCCTCCAATTGGGACTTTCTTATCATTCTTCAGATAGTTGATTGCGTCTTCCAGCGGTGTATCCTTCCAATAAGAAACATAATCGTACTGATCGCCACCAGCAATGAATAAGGCTTCGGCGTTTTTAATGGTTTTAATTACAGATGAGTCTGAAGCTAATGATCTAGAGTTTATCAGTAATGTCTCAACAGAATTAACGTTACTAAGTTCAAAAATATAATCGTTGTAAGCATCGGTTCCTTTGGATCTTATCACAACAAAATCGCCACCACCAGATTTTTCAATCATCCACATAATCGCTTCATCAACATCTCTGGAACCTCCCATTATTAGTAAGCCAGACTCTGTACTCGTTGTAATATCAGTAGGGTCTCCTACAATACCTAATGAAGGATTTGGAGAAGGCGGCGACACAATTTGATCATCTTGCGCGCATCCAATTCCAACAATAAATAGAGTAACAAGAAAAAAGTAGTTTAGAATATTCATACGTGTTAGTCAGATTATTGGCCAAGCCAGTTCAAAGCGTTAATTAATAAAGTGTTTTGTTCATTACTATTGAAAGTGGATGAAAGGGGTAGGTTTGTTCCGCCGTCATAATCCATATCGTTATGCCCCATATTTACATAAAGCATTCTATAGTTATTGTTTGTCCAAATCACAGGATAATAACCTTCTGTCCAAATTTCCCATTCTTTTGGACCAGTACCAAGAGGAAAACTTGATGGATCAATTGATACTAGAATATCAATATCAGGATTTTCGGTAAGATCATTATGCCAACTATACCATTCATTAGGAGCAGAATTGAAAGTTGAAGGCAAATTCTTTGTGATAGGATGATCTTGATTTTCTACTTTTAAAACTGCAGAGGTAGGTCTCCATGTATTTCCTTTATATTCACCAGATCCAAGAAATTCATTATGGTACCAATCCCAATCCCAATCTGTATCATAAGCAGAATTTTGAAGTGAAAATCCTGCAAAATGAAAGCCAATCCATGCCCCACCGTTGTTCATATACTTTTCAAAAGCTTCTCGTTGACTAGGGTCCTCAGGCCGAATATCCAAGAACAAAACAATATCATATGTTGAGAGGAAATCAATATTCAGGTTTTTCCAATCGTTGGTAGAGTCGTAGCTGAAATTTTGTATTTCTCCTATTTTTGTAAACCAACGGTGAGCTTCGTCTATAAAACTAATATGGGCGAGATCATTTTCGCCAGAGTAAAACGCGATTACGCTAAATTCTTTTCTAATCTCGTTAGTATTACAGCTATTAAGTATTATTAAAAGTGAAAAGAGTGTAATTTTAGAATTGGAATACAAACTCATGGAAAAATCAAAAACTTAGTAAATATCCAACAGGCAAAAAGATAAGACTTACAATTAGGAGTATTAGTCGAAATCGAGTTTTGACCATTATAATATTAAAAAATAATCCAAAAGAATAAGGATGTTGAAGTAACCAATTGTAATAGTTATCTCTGTGTGGGCTTCCTAACGCCATGGTTACATGACCATGTATAATTGTAATCATAAAAGGAACAGAGAAGATGAAAGCACCCAAATATCTAAAGATTTCTGTCATTCCAATCAATTTTGCAGCGTAATAATAAGGCCAAGCAAATAGCACGATCATAGGGATACTTAGTACCCAATTTATCAGGCTTATTCGAACAAAGTTAGAGTGAGAGAGCTCAGACATAAAGGAATTTTAAATTTAGAATTATGAATTTTGAATTGGGATTAAGCAATTCAAAATTCATATTCATTGATTATATTTGTGAGGCAATTAGCATTTCAATTTCCCGGCTAGGGAGATCAAACATTTCTCCAATCGATTTTTTTGTGATATGCTTTTTATACGCATAGGTTCCATTTCTAAGGGCTACGTTATCCCATAAACATTCTTTAATTCCTCCTGCATCTCCAATAGCTAAAATATAAGGTACAAGCACATTATTTAGCGCATATGTAGCAGTCCTAGCGACATTAGCAGGAATATTAGGTACACAATAGTGAGTTACATCATGCACGGAAAAAATTGGATTTGAATGAGTTGTTGCTCTGCTTGTTGCTACACACCCGCCTTGATCAATAACAGTGTCTACAATTACACTACCTGATTTCATGCCAGCTACCATTTCTTCTGTAACCCAACAAGGCGAACGATCACCTTCCGACATTGCTGCACCAATTATTACATCAGCAAACTTTAAAGCATTACTCAAATATTGTTGATTTGCTACTGCTGTAATAATTCGACGATCCAACGCATTTTCAAGTCTACGAAGTGCTGTTAAATCGTTATCCATCACAAATACTTGAGCGCCGTAACCAAGTGCAGTTCTCGCGGCATATTCACCTGTAATACCAGCACCTAAAATAACAACGGTTGCTGGAGGTACTCCCGAAATTCCACCTAACATAATCCCTTGTCCACTACTTCGGCTTTCCATATAATGTGCAGCAATTTGAACAGCTATAGAGCCAGTTATTTCATGCATCATTCGTACAATGGGGAACTCTTTATCAGCACCACGAATGAATTCATAGCCAATTCCAGTAATACTTTTTTTTATCAATTCGTCAAAATATTCTTTGGTTTGACTCCCAAGATGTAAAGCAGAAATAAGTGAATGATTTTGATCTAATAGTTCGAATTCATTAGGGGTAAGAGGAGCAACCTTAAGAATAAGTTCTGATTTTTTGAAAAGGTCTTCTGCACTTAGTGCGATTTCAGCTCCAGCCTCTGCATAGTCTCGATCTGAAAATTTTGCTTCTTCGCCAGCTCCTTTTTCAATGAACACCTCATGCCCATTTGCTCGAAGAATTGAAACACCACCTGGAGTAAGAGAAACTCTTTTTTCGTCGATCGAATTTTCTTTAGGGATTCCAATTCGAAGTGAAACTTCACTTTTGGATCTTATAAGATGTTTCTCGAGTGTTTTTAAACCAATTTGTTCCGTATCCAAAGGATGAAGATCCATACCTAAAAGAGCTTAGTTTTTTTCGAAGATAGTTAAATCAATATTCAATTAAGAATGAGAATTTATTCCTGATTCTTTCCAATTAACAAGAAGAAGGCTTCCTGAGTTAAAATATTAATTCCCAAATCTTCAGCTTTTGTGAGTTTACTTCCTGCAGATTCTCCTGCTAATACATAATCTGTTTTTTTACTAACAGAAGAAGAGGTTTTCCCACCATGTTTTTCTATTAGATCAGAAGCTTCTTTTCGGGAAAGTGTGGGAAGGGTTCCTGTAAGCACAATTGTTTTTCCCTCTAAGGTATTAGATGCTAGTTTTTCTTCAATAACCTCAAATTGGAGTCCATAAGAAATGAGTCTATTTACTAATGAGGAATAGGTTTCATTTCCAAAAAAATCAACAACAGATTCAGCAATTCGAGGACCGATAGCATCAATTGATAAAAGTTCTTCTTCGGTAGCAGATTTTAGTGCATTGATAGATTTAAAAGCTTTAGCTAAATCTTTAGCTACTGTTTTACCAACAAAACGAATACCAAGTGCATAAAGAACTTTTTCAAAAGGTTGGTTCTTACTTTTCTCGATACCATCGATCAAATTTTGAGCACTCTTTTCTGCCATTCTTTCCAGCGGAATAATTTGATCAATATCAAGCTCATACAAATCTGCATAGTTTGCAATCAACCCTTCGCTTACTAATTGATCAACAACCGATTCTCCTAATCCTTCAATATCTAAAGCATCACGAGATGCAAAATGTTCAATTTTAATACGTATTTGAGGTGGGCAAACTGGGTTAATACATCTCCAGGCAACTTCTCCTTCATACTTAATTAATTCTGCACCGCAAGCAGGGCACACTTTTGGGAAAACAAATTCTTTACTTCGATTTTCTCTTTCGGGATTTACAACGCTTATAACTTGAGGTATAATTTCTCCCGCTTTTTCAACTAAAACGGTATCTCCAATTCTAATATCTTTTCGATGGATTTCTTCTTCGTTATGAAGAGATGCACGTTTTACTGTTGTTCCTGCTAAAAGTACAGGTTCAAGTTCAGCAACGGGGGTAATAGTACCTAATCTTCCAACTTGAAGGGTTATATCATTAATGAAAGTAGTTGCTTGCTCGGCTTCAAATTTATAAGCGATAGCCCATCTTGGGAATTTAGATGTTGTTCCAAGTTGATCCCTAAGATTGGCTTGATTTATTTTAATTACGACGCCATCTGTTTCATAGGCGAGAGTATGACGAAGTTTATCAAATTCGGCAATTATTCTATGAACTTCGTCTATTGTTTCACAAACTCTGGGGTATTCATTGGCAGGAAGACCAAACTCTTTTAAGAGCTCAACTTTTCGAGCCTGAGTAATGGAGTCATTTTCCTCATCAAATAATAAATCAAAAGCGAAGAAACGGATAGGACGTTGGGCAACTGCTCTTGGGTCTTGCATTTTCAAAGATCCAGCAGTTGAGTTTCTAGGATTTGCAAAAACAGATAGTCCTTCTTCTTCACGCTTCTGGTTCATTCTTGCAAAGGCTTCACGTTCCATAAAAGCTTCACCCCTTACTTCAACAACATTAGGAAACTTACCAGTTAATGCAAGAGGAATATCCTGAACTGTTTTCACATTCCGAGTAATATCATCCCCTTGTTGTCCATTTCCGCGAGTAGCTCCAAGAACTAATTTGCCATTTTCATATCTGAGTCGGAGCGAAGCGCCATCAAACTTAAGTTCTACTAAGTAATTGTATTCTGCATGGCCGAGAATTCGCTGAACACGTCCGTCAAAATCGTTTAACTCTTGTTCATTGTAAGTATTATCCAGACTCAAGAGTGGTACAGGGTGTTTAACAGTTTCAAAATTAGAGGAAGCTTCGCCACCAACGCGTTTGGTAGGAGAGTCGTCAGTTTCTAAATCAAATTCGATTTCGAGAGCTTCAAGTTCTTTAAGTTTCTCATCAAAATCCTTATCACTCAAAAAAGGCTGAGCATCTTGATAATAGGCTTCATTCGCTTTGTTTAATACAGCCTTAAGTTCGTCTATTCTCTTTTGAGCTTGATCTTGAGTCATATACTAAATCGGTAGTTAAGCTATTTAAAAACCTATTCGATAAACTAAACTATCAGGCGGACCTACATCGTATGGGAACTCTGAAGGCGCGGGAGCTAAATATGTGGTATCACTAAAAATTGAACGAGTAAGTACAATCGAATCAAACTCGTCATCAAAGTATTGTTGAGCAGGATTGTTAATTACATGTCCATTAAAAAGTAAAAGCATTCTCGAATATTGCCCCCGAATTACCAGTGAATCATTGAAATCAAAATTAAAAGCTTGCCCTTGTTCCATCCAAAAAGGATTTGTTCTCCAGTTGATGTCACTAGTAACTCGAACGGGTTCGAGTTTATCAAATGCTGCGTAAACAGCCACTGTTAGTACATCTTGAAGTGAACTCATGCTTTCTGTAGGTATTGAAGAACTGATAGTTTCGTTTTGAACTGGAAGGGGAGGAACTACTGCTTCGGCAACACTATCTTGTTCAGTTGTATTATCAGTTAAAGGAGTAGGGAATGTATTTGTAATAGGTTCTACAATTTGGTTATCAGAAAAATCAAAAAGCCCAGAAATTTCTTGTTTAAAGAAAAAGCCTATAGCAACTAAAACAAGAATAAAGAACGCTACGATAAGTAAAACCCAATTTTTAGGAGTGTGTTCTTTTATGGAAAAACTTTTACCTAAATCTGCCCAGTTTACTGATTCCACATTAGGCGTTGTTTGAACTGGTGCATATTTTATTTCTGGCGGTGATACATCATCCAAGCTGAAGGCAGCTTCTTCTTTTGGTATTCGTTGTTCTGCTTCAATTATCTTTCGGTCTTCATCAGAAGCAATTAAATCATTTTGATAGATTCCTGCTTCCACATCATCTAAGGCCTTTACAATATCTTCTTCATTAAGCTTTAAAGCTCTCGCATAACTTCGAATGAAGCTTCTTATATATATATTGTTATGCTCAGTAGATTGAAAAATAGAATCATTCTCAATGCTTTCTAACGTGTGAAGAGGAATTTTTACAGAACTTTGGATTTCCTCTAACGAGAGTCCAAGTCCCTTCCGAATATATGCTAGGTCTTTACCGAGAGACATATGCTAAATTTTTGATTACTACATTGTTTTTCTGATAACAAACTAAGTAATTAAAGTGGACTGCAAAAGCAAGCATTTCCTTTTTAACCATTCAAAATGTTAACAAGTTTAAAATCCATAAAAGAAGGCTTCAATGAGGTTATTTTTCCTCATGTGTGTTTAATCTGTAGTCTAAAGTTGTCTTCCAGTGAACAGTTTGTTTGCCCAAATTGTGTAAGAAACCGTTTTGAAACAGCAAATATGGAAGGAAAACAAGTTTCAAGTGATACATTATTACCAGAAGGCATAGCTATGCAACACGCTCTATGGAATTTTGATAAAGGTGGTTTTCTTCAAGATTTACTACATGCTCTAAAATATCATCGTCTAACAGGAGTGGGAATTGATTTAGGAATTGCGCTTGGAAAGAGCGCTAAAAGAAATTCTCATTTTAAAATAGCAGAAAATTCAATTTTGATTCCCGTTCCTTTACATCCCAAAAAGAGAAGAACAAGAGGGTATAATCAAGCTAGGTTTATTGCTAAGGGTATCCAAAAAGCTATAAAAATCCCTATTTGTTCGAAGCAAGATGTAATTCGAATTAAAAACACAAAAACTCAAACCGGATTTTCATTAGAGAAAAGAAGGGAGAATATTAATAATGCGTTTGAAGTGGTTAATAAAAATGCAGTTAAAGGAAAAGAATGCATAATTGTCGATGACGTATTTACAACGGGCGCAACAGCTTTTGAGCTAGCGAATACACTAGTTGATTCCGGTGCATATAAAATTATGATAATCACGGTAGCTCAAGCCTGAATCATTGCTGGAATAGCGATATATTTAAAGTATGAAATCTAGAAAAGTAGGTGAGTTTAATTGGCAAATGATGGAATTACCAGACGGGATAACAACTTCAAATGGAAATTGGTACCATATTACATCTAAACAAATTGAAAAATATACACCCGGCCTTCTAAAAAAATATCCCATTGAAAAAATTATTAAAGAAGCTGATGCATGGGTAAAAAGCGCAGATGGCATCTCACTGTTCCTATATTTTATTTTAGTTTACCTGTCTATTAATCCTCTGTTGGCTGCATTTATATCGTTAGCTTTTTTTCTAATATGGTATTTTAATACCAGTGCTTTTCTAAATATTGCATTCAATCCCATTGTAAAATTACTTACTGCAGATGGATTTGTTTATTCTGTGATAAGTTTATTACTCATTGGAATTGCTTTTACGGATTCACTCACTTCATTCGGTATTATGGTAGATTTTAGTGCACTTTGGTATGGACTAGGACTATTCTTTCTATTTAAAGTTGGACTTTTAAGATTACTAATAAAGTTTGCTCAAAGCAGAACTGCTAAACAAAAAGTTGAAATGCAGGATCGCATTTTGAATATGCTATTAATTAGATATGGGATGAAGGCAGGGATCTTAACCGGTAAGGTAAACGAGATGCAAGATCGCTTACTAGATGTTGCAAATTATCACAAAACAAGGAAAAATAAGTAGTTTTGAAGCAAGTATATATTATTCGCCATGGTGAAACAGACAATAACAAAAATCACAAATTACAAGGTAGAGGTATAAATGCTTCAATTAATGAAATTGGAGAGCTTCAAGCACGTGAAATAGCTGAAGCATTAGTAGATGTTCCGATCCAAAAAGTGATAGTAAGTAGCCTCATTAGAACACTTGAAACTGCTACTCCTCTTATTGAGCAAAAGAACGCATTAGTAGAAAGCTATTCCGAACTAGATGAGATGAGCTTTGGGAAATGGGAAGGGTCATTTTTTGGGGATGTAAGAAACGAGATTCATGATCTTCATATTCGTTGGTCTTCGGGGGAAGTAGATGCTGAAGTTGAAGGGGGAGAATCGCCCCAGCAAGTATTTGATAGAGCAAGCGCTAAGATTGTTGAAGTACTTGAGAACTCTAATGAAGATTATATCGCATTTGTAATTCATGGGCGGTTAATTCGGATAATACTTTCTGAGTTCTTGGGAAAAGGATTAAAAAATATGCATCTAATCGAGCACCAAAATGGAGCCATAAATCATCTATCTTGGAATGGAGAAGGTTTTGATATAGTTGAGCTGAATAAAATTGATCATTTAAGTATAGAACCGGTTGAGTGGAAATAAAGTTGTAGTGACTCGAGAAAGTAAAAATCGTACATTCTTTGCTAATGGGATATTAGTATCAACTTATGTTGTTGAAAAAGTAGGAAAATAACTAGGGTAAGATTATGAGTGAAAAAGTAAGATCAATGTTTGCAGATATTGCAGATGACTATGATCGTGTAAATACCGTTCTTTCATTTGGTGTGCATCATGCTTGGAGAAGCAAAACTATTCAAGAGAGTGGAGCTAAACTTGGGGATCATGTATTGGATTGCGCTACTGGAACTGGAGATTTGGCAATAGAGTTTAAAAAAGTAGTGGGGAAAGAAGGTTATGTAATGGGTACTGATTTTTGTGCTCCAATGATAGAATCCGCTCCAGAAAAAGCTACTAAAAAAGGACTTGAAATAGATTTTGAAGTTGCTGATGCCATGAACCTTCCCTACAAAGATAATAGGTTTGATATTTCAAGTATTGCTTTTGGAATCCGAAACGTAGACGATCCTGTTCAGGCATTAAAAGAAATGGCCCGTGTAGTAAAACCTGGAGGTAGAGTTGTAATATTGGAATTTGGACAACCAAAAGGCTTATTGAAAGGACCATATAATTTATATAGCCAACATATTATGCCTGCTATTGGAGGTTTTTTAAGTGGAAATAGAGAGGCTTACACTTACTTGCCACGAACGAGTGCCACTTTCCCTGCTGGGAAAAAATTCCTTAAGTTAATGGAAGAAGCTAAATCATTTGAGGATTCTTGGAATATAAAGCTTACTGGTGGTATATCTCATATATATGTCGGAGTGGTTAAATAATCGTACCTTTTAAAGCTAATTAAATAATTAAAATTCATGTTAATAGAAGACATTAAAAAAATAATCCCACATCGGTACCCTTTTTTATTGGTAGATAGAGTGTTGGAAAAAAATGAAAATACCATTAAGGCGATCAAAAATGTGACTGCCAATGAAGAATTCTTTAATGGCCATTTTCCTGGTCAACCTATTATGCCAGGAGTACTTCAAGTTGAAGCGCTTGCACAAGCAGGTGCTATTCTTTTAATGACTACAAAAGTTGACGATCCAGAAAACAACATCATGGTATTTACAGGCATCAAAAATTGCAAATTTAGAAAGCAAGTGGTACCTGGAGATCAACTAGTCTTGGAAGTAGAACTAGGTGAAATGCGACGCAATTTTGTTACTATGAAAGGTAAGGCAACGGTTGATGGCAAAGTCACTTGCGAAATAGAAGCTTCAGCAGCGGTAGTTCCAAAGCAATAAAATGAGCACCCAAACCGGATCAAATCGCCCAATTAAAGTAACTACTCAAACAGTCGTAGAGATGAAGCATAAGGGAGAGAAAATCTCAATGCTTACTGCTTATGATTTCACTATGGGGCAGATCTTAGATCAGGCTGGTATCGATATAATTTTAGTTGGAGATTCGGCGAGTAATGTAATGGCTGGTTTTGATACTACAGTACCTATTACTCTCGAAAACATGATATATCACACTTCATGTGTTGTTCGTGGAGTTAATAGAGCCCTAGTTATTGCTGATTTGCCATTTATGAGTTATCAAGTTACTCCTAAAGAGGCTTTGATCTCTGCGGGGCGAATGATGAAGGAAGCGGGCGCTCATGCTGTTAAAATGGAAGGAGGAAAGTCTATTATTAGTACAGTTAAAAAAATTGTAGATGCTGGAATTCCTGTAATGGGACATTTGGGACTAACACCACAGAGCATTTATAAGTTTGGTACCTATAAAGTTCGAGCAAAGGAAGAACAAGAAGCACAAGAGCTCATCGAAGACGCCAAGCTATTAGAAGCAGCAGGCTGTTTTTCTCTTGTATTAGAAAAAATACCCGCAAATCTTGCGGAAAAAGTTTCAAAAGAACTTTCTATCCCAACTATTGGAATTGGAGCTGGTGCAGAATGTGATGGTCAAGTTCTTGTAGTTCACGATATGCTTGGAATGAATAAAGATTTTAGTCCTCGGTTTTTACGACGCTATGCCGATGTTCATTCTGTAATGACTGATGCAGTTAAAAGCTATATTAAGGATGTTAAAAATAAAGATTTTCCAAACCAAGAGGAGCAATACGACGGTTAATGAGTGATTCAAAAAAGCCTTTAATTCTTGTAAGTAACGATGATGGAATTTTTTCAAATGGAATTAAAGCTCTTGCTGAAGTAGCCTCTGAGTTTGGAGATGTAATCATTGTTGCCCCTGATCGACAACAAAGTGCAGTTGGTCATGCTATCACTATTGAAACTCCACTAAGAGCTCAAACAGTTAAAATAGCAGATCAGTTTGAAGGGTTTGCTATAAATGGAACACCAGCTGATTGTGTAAAGCTTGCTCATGATAAATTATTGGATGTTAAACCAGATTTAGTACTGAGCGGGATCAATCATGGGAGTAATGCAGGAATTAATATTCTGTATTCAGGAACCGTGAGCGCAGCTACAGAAGGAACTGTACTTGGATATCCTTCCATAGCGGTGAGTTGTACCGACTATGATAGTGATGCTGATCTAACTGGATGTAAAGATGCAGCACGAAGAGTAATTAAACTAGTTTTTGATAAAGGACTCCCAAAAGGGGTTACCATGAATGTAAATGCTCCATCAGGTGAGTTTAAAGGTATAAAATGGGCAAGAATGGCAGATAGCCGTTACGTAGAAGAATATGAAGGAAGGAAAGATCCCTTAAATCGTCCATATTATTGGCTAACTGGAAAATTTGAGTTACTTGATGATGGAAATGATGCTGATATTCATATCTTAAACGAGGGCTTTGCAGCAGTAACTCCAATTCAATATGACCTAACTGACTATTCTATACTTAGAGAACTAGGTGGGGAAGAATTTTAGAATTTAATCTTACTTAAGGTCATTAAATATTTAGTGTTGAATATTAGTCGAGGTCTTTTGAGTTCTCTTATAAATCAACGCAATAGTAGCAAAAATAATTAGAATAACTAGACCAATATTATCAGCAGCTACGAGATATGAATATCCTGCACGTGAAGCTCCGATTACATTCTCTGCCTCAATAATCCTAATTCCCATTACTGCTACAAAAAATAAAATTACACCAAAATAGATTTTAACAAACAGTGAACTTGACATGATGCATCCGAATAGAAGTTGAATAATTTCTATTTGAATGTACAATTTGAAACTGCCTGGAATGTTACGAAGAGGTTATCAAGTGTTAAGGTTGTATTATCAAAACAAGATTTACTTTATTTATTTGATGGCGAAGTTTTAGAGTCTTTCTTTTTAAAAAGCACCTCATAATCTGTAATTGCTTGTCGAACAACCTCTTGTGCAACTTCCTTACCTTGAAAATCTTCAACCAACACCGATTTATTTTCAAGTTTTTTGTAGTCCTCAAAAAAGCTTCTCAGCTCTCTTAAAGAATGTTTTGGCAAATCGCGAATGTCATCATAGTGATTTACACTCATATCATTAGAAGCCACGGCTATGATTTTATCATCCATCTCATTTCCATCCAGCATCCGCATCACTCCAATAACTTTAGCCTCTACCTGACACATAGGTACAATCTCAATCTGGGATAAAACAAGAATATCGAGAGGATCCTTGTCGTCACAATAGGTTCTTGGAATAAATCCATAGTTTGCTGGATAGTTGATGGATGAATACAGTACTCTATCCATGAGCAGCATACCGGATTCTTTATCAAGTTCGTATTTAGCGCGGCAATTTTTTGGGATTTCAATAATGCCTTTTACTACGATAGGTGCGTGCTCACCATAATTTACATGGTGCCATGGATTGAATTTCATTCAATAATAATCTTAAATGTGGGGAGTAATTTTACAAGGCTTAAAATACCCTTAATAAGGGTGGTATTCAATTTCGAATCTTGTCATTTCGAACGAAAGTGAGAATCAATAAAACTTCCTAAAAACCCATTTCTCTTAACTTTTTAACTGCTCCAATCCAGAAGTCGAAATATCTTGGCTTAGCTTCTTTACTAACCTGAACATTAATTTGGTTCATATGAGAAAGGGGTACGGTTCCTAAATGAGTTCCCCATTTTGCACTTTCTACAGAAACAAATGAGTCATTTATATTTTCGTGAGAGAAAATCTGAGTACTTTGAAAGAGAAATACTGGGTTTAAAGAATAATTAGTTCCTTTACCAACGGCTGCACTATATGAGAAATAGGGAAAATCTTTGATATCGGGGTTTTTAGGGTTGAATTCGTTTTGAATAAATCCCCTACACAACTGTTCTACTGAACTCAAGACTTCACTTTTTTCACGAGGGTATACAGTGTCCCCAAACCAATCTACTACATCACTTAGTCGTTCTGTAATAATTTCGGGTGTTTTCAAGATTAAATCTGCTAGGTAGGTTCCTCTATGAGGGGTAGCTAAAGTAGTAAGTGAAGCAACTTTAGGAGCAATATCCATTTGAGAAAGTGCACAGCGCATATCAAGTCCGCCCATACTATGTGCAATTACATTCACTTTTTCATAGCTATGTTCATCACAAATTTGATTAATCAAACGAACCCAATTTTTGGCTCTAGTTTCAATTGAAGCGTATGGTACAACATTAGGAGCAAAAGCGGCAATACCATGTTCTCTCATTAACATGCATGGGTCATGAAGGGGAGAAGGCTTTACCAATGACCCAATAGCACCAAAGCCATGGCAAAGAAAAATCGGATATTTAGTATGAAAAATATCCGGTTGAGGAAATTCTTTTAATTTAAAACGCTTTAATAGTGCATTTCCTTCTGCCATAATTAGTTTTCTAAAGTTTCAACAATTGTATTATCGGTTATAAAACGAATGGTTCTAAATACTGTTCCTTTATTCACGATATAGATATTCATGTCTCGTTCTGGGAAAACTATTCTCGTAGGGGTTGTTAATCCAATAGGAAAGAACCTCTTGTGAAGTTCAATATGAAAACTTGTTTTTGAAAATGAAGAAGGAACCCTTACTCGATATAATTTCCTGGAGAAACTATTATCAATCTCGATATTAAAGGTTCTTATTTGTTTAGATATCAGGTTGGCATCTTCAAATGAAAGTTGGATCAAAGAATCCAATTCAGCTTCAGTAGTAATTTTATTGGGAATGAAAGAAGGAGTGTAAGCAAGAATAATTCCGCTTAGTATACATGCAACTAGTAGAAGAGCGGCAATAATTTTCTTAGGTGATTTCATGCAGACATGTTACTTAGAATCGAAGATGAACTTCAACACTCGTTCTGCAACTTCTTGTTTAGAGCCTTTAAACTCGGCATCCAAATTTTCTCCAAGTACATGCACATGATTTGTATCGGCTTCAAATCCAGTGTCCTTGCTTGAAAGAGAGTTAGCTATAATCCAATCAGCATTTTTTCTTTTTAACTTTGAAGTAGCATTTTCAATTAGATTTTCTGTTTCCATAGCAAAACCAATTAAAGTTTGATGTGATGGTTTTCGTTCACCTAGCCATGATAAAATATCAGTAGTATTTTTTAGTTTGATTGAACTCTCACCAACTTCTTTCTTTACTTTATGCTCATAAGTTTTGATAGGAGTAAAATCTGAAACAGCTGCAGCCATTATTATTATATCTGCATCTGCTTTTTTTTGAACTGCTTCAAATAAATCGCCTGCGCTTAAAATTGACTCTTCAATAATTCCTTCTGGAATGTTTAAATGAACCGGACCATGAATAAGAGTTACTTCAGCACCAAGTCTTTGAGCAGCTCTAGCCATAGCAAAACCCATTTTACCAGAACTAGGGTTTGAGATGAACCGAACAGGATCAATGAATTCACGAGTTGGTCCTGCAGTTACCACTACATTCTTTCCTTGTAAAACACCTTTTATAGATCCAATTATTTCACTTGCTTTATCTAAAATAGAATCAAACTCTGGTAGTCGTCCTTTACCCTCTAAGCCACTGGCAAGAAACCCCGATTCAGGTTCGAGAATATGATATCCAAACTCCTGAACTCTCTTAAGATTTGCGATTACCGATGGCGATTCATACATCTCACCATCCATAGTTGGGCATATCAGGATAGGAGATCGAGCTGCTAGTACAGTAGCTGTTAGCATATTATCAGAGATGCCGTTTGCTATTTTAGCCAGTGTATTTCCCGTACAAGGAGCGATAATAAATAAATCAGCCCACTCACCCCAATTAATATGTCGAGTCCATTCTGTTGCGTTCTCTTGTTCTTCTGGGAAAATCTCAATAGCCACATCATGTCCAGAAAGGGAGGCAAAGGTTTCTAAACCAACAAAGCGAGTTGCCGAAGGAGTCATTGTAACTCTAACTTCAGCACCCGCTTTTTGAAATTCTCTAAGTAAAAAAACAGCTTTATAAGCTGCAATTCCTCCGGTTACACCCAGAATGATGCGCTTACCGGAGAGCATAACTTATTCTACTTCTGGTCTTCGGTAGTAGATTTCGTCATTTTCCATCTCGGTTACAGAACGTTGAACCGCATGAGGAAGCTTTTCAAAAGCTTTTGAGATTTGCTCTTGCTCTTCGTTGAATGAAAACTCATCGTCATCATCAAAACCTTCGAAGTATTGGAGTTTTTCATCAAGCTCTAATTTTTCTTGAGCTGCAAGTTGTCGAGCTCTTTTAGACATGATAACAAGTAGCTCGTACTTGTTTCCAGTGATGTGTTTTAATTTTTCAATATCAAGGGTACGAATTGGCATAATTCTTTTTTATGAATTCATGAATTTGGTTACAACTTCTTTTAACTGAGAGTATGCAACTTCTAATTCATCATTAATTATTACGTGATCAAACTGATCTGCGTATTCAAGTTCTTCGTTTGCGCGTTCGAGTCGTAGAGCCAAAGTTTCTTCATTTTCGGTGCCACGAGCCTCTAAACGCTGCTTTAATACCGCAATTGATGGTGGCTGAATAAACAAACTAAGGCAATCTTCACCATATATTTGTTTAACATTGACAGCTCCCTTTACGTCGATATCAAGCAGAATAAAATAGCCTGTTTTTAGCTTCTTATCAACTTCTGATCGCAAGGTTCCATAACGTGTTCCGTTATAGAATTCTTCCCACTCTAAAAAGTCTTTTTCATCTATTTTTTGTTGAAATTCAGTTGTAGTTAAAAAGTGATAGTGCACACCGTTTTCTTCGCCATTTCTTGGCGAACGTGTAGTTGCTGAAACCGAGAATTTAAGCTCCTCAAATTCTGAGAATAATTTTTTAGCAAGAGTAGATTTCCCACCTCCACTTGGAGCTGCAAGTATTATGACTTTCCCTTTACTCAACATTTTGGACTTGTTCACGAATTTGTTCCAGCATTTCTTTTGCTTTAACCACATGATGTGCAATTTCGGAATCGTTTGCTTTTGAGCCAATGGTATTCAATTCACGATTTATTTCTTGAGTTAAAAAATTTAGTCGTCTACCAGCAGGTTCTGCTTGTTCAATTGCTTCAACAAAGAATTTTAAATGAGCACGAAGTCGAACCGTTTCTTCTGTTATGTCCATCTTATCAGCCAAGATTGCAACTTCCATTTCGAGCCGATCTTCATCTAAATTTTCATCTTCAATCAATGTTTTTATGCGCTCATGAAGCTTTTTACGTACTTCTGCACTTCTTCCATTAGTGATTACAATAATATCATCTAAAGCAGAATCAATTGACTGAATTCTATCCAATAGATCTTTTTTAAGCTGATTTCCTTCCTGAGTACGCATTTCCATTAAATTAATAAGAGCATTCTCAGTAGCACTTTTAACAAGTGTCCATTTCTGAGATAATGTTTCTTCATCTTCTTCTTTAGAAATAAAGACATCACCAAAACTGGTTATATTTTTTATATCCAAAGGTTCTTCAATTCCAGCTGTTTCTCTTAATTGATTTAAAAGCTTTGAATATGCTTTTACTTTAATCTCATCAATTTGAATTGCAGGTTCTCCAGAATCCTTTTCAGAAATATATACGCTCACATTGAGCTTGCCCCGACTTACAGATTTCTGGATAAGTTCCTTCAATTCAAGCTCTTTGTGCTGAAGGCGTTGAGGAAGTCGCGTGGTAACATCAAGGTAGCGACTATTAAGTGTTTTTAATTCGACTGTAGCGTTGAGCCCGTTATCAGCAGCCTCACCTCGCCCAAAGCCGGTCATTGAGATAATCATAGATGAATGAGTAATAGAGTGGTGAATAATAATCCGATATTAAGGTACAAAAGAGTAAGAAGCATTAAAAACTAAGTCGTTGTCAAGATGAACGATTTTAGTATCTTTTGCCCCATTGGAAAAAACTATGAACATACTTGGTATATCTGCTTTTTATCACGATTCTGCAGCCTGTTTAGTACAGAATGGAAAGATTACTGCCGCAGCACAAGAAGAACGCTTTACAAGAAAGAAGCACGATGAAAGTTTTCCTGTCCATGCAGCTACGTATTGTTTGGAGCATGCTGGCTTAAATATTGATGAGTTAGACGCTATTGTATTTTATGATAAGCCATTTCTCAAATTCGAACGTCTTTTAGAAACCTATCTTTCTTTTGCTCCAAAAGGAATTCGGTCTTTTATTGTTGCCATTCCAGTTTGGTTGAAGGAGAAGATGTTTCTCAAAAAACTTATATATGATGAATTAAAGAAAGTGGGTGAATATGAGAAAAGTGAGGTAAATCTATTATTCCCTGAGCATCACTTAAGTCATGCAGCTAGTGCTTTTTATCCTTCTAAATTTGATGAAGCCGCTATTCTTACCATTGATGGAGTTGGAGAATGGGCAACGGCATCTATTTGTCTTGGAAAAGGAAAAGACATCACTATTCTTAAGGAACTGAAATTCCCACACTCGTTGGGATTGTTATATTCAGCATTTACTTATTTTCTGGGATTTAAAGTGAATTCTGGGGAATACAAATTAATGGGCTTGGCTCCTTATGGTAATCCTGATTCGAAATTACTTGAGGAATACATCACAAAAATAAAAGAAGAGTTAGTTGATATTCGAGATGATGGCTCAATTTGGCTAAATCAAGATTATTTTAGTTATGCAACAGGTCTTAGAATGGTAAAGGATAAGAAATGGGCGGAATTGTTCGGTTTTCCTCGAAGAGAAGGTGAAGGTGAGCTTCAACAACATGAGGCAGATTTAGCATTAGCTATTCAGAAAGTGACGGAAGAAATTGTGGTGAAAATGGCAATTCATGCTAAAGAGCTCACAGGGGCAAAAGCAATTTGTATGGCGGGAGGAGTTGCACTTAATTGTGTAGCAAATGGAAAGCTACAAAACGAAGGCATTTTTGAGGATGTTTACATTCAACCTGCGGCTGGTGATGCTGGCGGAGCAGTAGGAGCGGCTTTAGCAGCTCAATATATTTATTTTGGTGAGGATAGAGTTACAGAAAGTCCAGATTCTATGCAAGGAGCATATTTAGGACCTGAGTATTTCCCTATTGATGTAGAGCGAGCGATGAAAAAGTTTAAAGCGGAATACAAACGTTTCGCGGGTAAGAAGCTATTCACAAAAGTTGCTGAGATTTTAGATGATGGAAATGTGGTTGGCTGGTTTCAAGGGAGAATGGAATTTGGTCCCCGAGCATTAGGAGGTCGGAGTATTATTGCCGACCCAAGAAGAACGGATATGCAGAAAAAGCTGAATTTGAAGATCAAATATCGAGAATCTTTCCGCCCGTTCGCTCCCTCAGTAATAGCGGAAGAAGTTTCTACCTATTTTGAGATGGATTCAGATTCACCGTATATGTTGCTGGTACAACCAGTGAAAGAAGAAATAAGAGAAAAGCTACCAGAGGGTTATAATGAGATGCCTCTTCGGGAAAAACTAGCAGTTAAGCGCTCAGAATTTCCAGCAATTACACACATTGATTTTTCTGCCAGAATTCAAACTGTTCATAAGAAAACAAATCCAAAGTATTGGAAACTAATTTCAGCATTTAGAGAACGAACGGGATGTGGGATGGTAGTAAATACGAGTTTCAATGTACGAGGTGAGCCAATAGTTAATACACCAGAAGATGCTTATCGATGTTTTATGAATACAGAGATGGATTATCTGGTAATTGGTGAGTATGTTTTTGCGAAAGAAGATCAGCCCGAGTGGACTGAAAAAATAGAATTTAAACAAGACTAAATGCTAGCCACAAAAACACCAAAGAATAATATTTAGTGTTTCTATGATTTAGTAGCTTAAAAAATAAAGAAATGGAAATGTTTCAAAGAGACATAGTCATAAAGTAGTAAATTAAACTAACATTGTTGTCATACTGTACTTGATTCAGTATCTGTTAAGTATCAAAACTAAATATCGAATATGGATTTACTAAAAGACCTTTGGGGATTTATGAAAGAGCGGAAGAAATTCTGGCTTGCCCCAGTAATCGTAATTTTACTACTACTTGGTTTCTTAATTGTGATTGGTGGTGGATCATCTATCGCCCCATTCATTTATACCCTCTTTTGATATGATGCCCACACGGGACATAGCTTTTGTTCGGAATGATTCCGAAACCTCAAAAACCCAATTGGTTATTGTGGTTGGACTATTGGTACTCGCTGCTATTTTCGATAATGAGGAGATAGCCTACTTTTCACTTGGTATTGGCTTGGTCTGCCTTGTAATTCCCGCTGCAGGTTATTGGATTGTTTGGGGATGGTACAAACTAGCCCTAATCCTCAGTAAAGTGATGAATCCTTTAGTACTTGGGTTAGTTTATTTTCTATTCATTTCTCCAATAGCTATTCTATTTAGACTTTTTGGGAATGATCCAATGAGACTTAAAGATAACCGAGGAAGTATTTATGAAGTCCGAGAGAAAACATATACAAAAGAAGATTTAGAAAAGCCTTGGTAGTTTACCACCCGCAAGATGGCGGAATTAAAAATTATAGATTCAAAATTTTGAATGAAGCCTGTCACTTCGAGTGTAAAGGAGAAGTCTAAAAAGTTATTTGAGGTAAAAGGATTCTTTAGATATTTCAGATTAGTTCAATTGGCCAAATTAAAAATCTAAAATTAAGAACTTACTTATCTAATAACCTTCTGTGATAATTAATCTGCCCTAAATGGTAGGAGAGATGGCTGTACAAGTGAAGTAGAAATAGTTCGGTTTTAATTGTTCCACCAAATATTTCTATTGGAAAATCCTTTTTAATGTCTTCACCGGTCATACCATTTAGTGTCTCGGTTACTGAAATGATAGCCGCATCCAAATCATCCAGTAATTCTTTTCTAGAAACTTTTCCACCAAACTCAAATTCACGATCTCTAACATAATTTGTATCACCTAAAATAGCACCCAAAAAGTGCTGCAGGTTTCCGGAAAGGTGTAAACTTAAATTGCCACCACAGTTACTAATACCCTCTGCATTTTTCCAGATAGCTTCTTCTGAAGAATAAGCTTCAATTTCAGTTTTAATCTTTTGAATATCTCTTGTAAATAATTCGGTAAGGGTTTGGGATAGCATAAGGAATGGATTAATGAAATAACTCTACAATGTACTAAACTTGTAAATTCGAGTGAAGCACAATTTAATCCTCCCTTGAGGGAGGTGTTCCGAAGGAACGAAGGGTGTTGTAAAGTCTCTACTTTTGCAACAACCCTCGGAAAGTCATAGGAACCTATAATGACTTTCTTCTCCCTTCAAGGGGAGACTTTTCTGCTAAGCTTCTTTCACTTTCTTCAAACTAACCGCATTGGTACAATATCGAAGTCCGCTGGGTTCTGGTCCATCGGGAAATACATGTCCTAAATGAGCATCACAAGTATTGCAAAGAATTTCGATTCGAGTCATACCATGAGTGAAATCACCATCATAAGCGACTACATTTTCTTTAACAGGTTGTGTAAAAGAAGGCCATCCGGTATGACTTTCGAACTTGGTGTTAGAGTCGAAGAGAAGGGTATCGCAACAAATACAAGCGTATTCACCAGGCTCAAACCTACTACACATTTCATTTGAAAAAGGTCTTTCGGTTCCTTTCAAGCGTGTAACAGCATACTCATCATCAGTTAACTGAGCTTTCCATTCCTCAGCTGTTTTCTCAACCTTATTATCAGCTTCAGGATTTCCATTTTTTGCGAAATCAAGTATATCAACCCATTTTAACATAGTAGATGGTTTTAAGACTTTTTAGATAGAATATTTATTTACTGAAATAAAAATTGCCTTTATAATTCAACAGGACGCGCTATCATAATTCCTGTGTTTTTAGAATTTGGTTTCAGGAATGAAGAAATAGGTTCATCTGAAATTTCAACTTTTAAGTTAGACTGAGATGCATGAAGCAGATGTAACTTTCCATTTTGTTCTACCAATACTCCAACATGTGCAACATCTAGCCCCTGTATACTTGTTGTTAGTCCTATTATGTCACCCTCTTTAAGTAAGTATTCGAATTCGGCTATTCTTTCTTTTGGAAGGAAGAAGTAATTCTTATTATTTATTTCAGCTTCCTGCTGTTCAATAATTGAAACGTAACTTGGGTTTTCTTTTAGATGTTTATAGCTATCAGGATGGGTGCTCATAAAGCTTACTTTATTTGGGAAGGAATTTCCAAAACTATCAGCGGGAGTACTAACAAGCTTATTCTCTTTATTATTATAAATCCAATCACTGAAATAATGCAGTCTCGACGGGTATCCATCAAGATCTCCGTTTCTATACCTAATATTCTTTATTTCGACTGCAAATTGTTCAAATGTTTGATTTTCTGACTTTAAAGTTCGGGCAAGCGCCAACAAGTTTTCAGCATAAGTAGTGCAATCTAGTTCTCGGAGATTTATGATCAATCGTTCATCCTCATTAACCTCTAAAGTGTGTGCTACATATTCATTTCCAATAAAATATTTACCAATTTCAGGAACTAAGGTAGCAATGGATTTATCTGAATCATTTTGATATTTAGATAAAATATCAGCGAATATTTCAGCATCTTTTTCTGTGTATGAAATTTCCGATAACTCAATTATGTGGTGGTTATCAGGCTCAGTTTTTTGAGCACATGCACTAAAGTTAAAAACTAAAAGTACTGTTAAAAAAATACCTAATGACTTCATGATTCTAAATGATTGATTTAATTTTTTCGGCAAAATTATTTGCAGCTTCTGGTGATGTACCTTCTGAATAAATCCTTACAATAGGTTCAGTGTTTGATTTTCGTAGATGAACCCAGCCTTCTTCAAAATTTACTTTAACACCATCAATAGTAACTGGATTAAGAGAGATATAGTGTGTTTTAACTAGCTCTAGTACTTCATCCGCATCTTTTCCTAATTCATCCAATTGAATCTTACTTTTACTCATGTAGTAGTTGGTGAATTCTCCACGCAACGCAGACGATGAAATTTTTCTCTCCGCTAAATGTTGAATAACACAGGCAATTCCAACTAAGGCGTCACGCCCATAATGCAAATCAGGGACAATAATACCACCGCTACCTTCACCGCCCACAACAGCGTTCACCTCTTGCATTTTCTTAACCACATTTATTTCTCCAACAGCGGAGCGATGACATTTTTGTCCATACTTTTCAGTCACATCATCTGCAATTCTTGAAGAAGACAAATTGGTAGCTGTAGTTCCCGGGTTTTTACTAAGAATAAAATCAAATACAGAGGCCTGAGTATATTCTTCACCAAACAAAATTCCCTTATCATCTACTAATGCAAGTCGGTCGGCATCAGGATCGGTAACAACTCCTAAATCAGCTCCAGTTTTTTTAACTAGATCGCAGATTTCAGTAAGATTTTCAGGAAGTGGTTCAGGATTGTGAGGGAATAATCCATTTGGTATACAATGAATTTTATGAATCTTAGAAACTCCAAGTCGTTCCAATAACAAAGGTACAGCTAATGAACCTGCTCCATTTACCGCATCAACCGCTACCGATAAATCTACAGATTTGATTACTTCTGGATTGATATAAGGGAGCTCAATAATAGCGTCGATATGATCTTGAAGTAAACTTTCATCCGAATGAAGTTCACCAATTTTATCATAAGGTTGATAATCAAACTTTCCACTTTCCGAGATTGCTATCATTTCAGAACCTTGGACAGCATCCATAAATTCACTTGTAGAATTCAATAACTTTAGAGCGTTCCATTCAGCTGGATTATGGCTTGCAGAAATAATAATTCCACCAGCTGCTTGATACTTCAAAACTCCCATCGCTACAGTAGGAGTAGGAACAATCCCAACTTTAATAACATTACACCCAACACTCATTAATGTGGAAGCAACAATATCTTGACAAAGTTGACCCGTTACTCGAGAATCTCGTCCTAGAACTACTGTTCCACCTTTAAGCCATGTTCCATAAGCTGCTGTAAAACGAGCTAGATTTTCGGGTGTAAGGTCTACGCCGAAAATTCCACGAATTCCTGAAACTGAAATCATTAATGCCATTTAAAATACCTTTATCTATTAATAATTGATTGAAGTTGTGCTATCCAACTCTGAATACCAGGATAGTTAGGATTTATTTCTGTAACCTTTTTGGCGGTCGTAAGAGCTTTTTCAAACTGTCGGTCAGTACCGTAAGCTCCTGATAAGTTATAAAGCATTTGAGGATCATTTGGATTAATAGCCTGAGAAGCTTCTAAGTATTCAATTCCTTTTTTCGAATTTCCTCTTTGAACTTCAAATGCTCCAAGCATTTTAGTAGTAAATGCTTCATCAGGATTTATTTCATACGCTTTAACTAATAATGGCTCTGCATTTTCAAAATCATTTTGATCTAAGTATAATCGTGCTGCAAAAACATATGGGGAGTCGTTCCAAGGTTGGTTTCTCATTAAGCCTCTATATTCTAAAATGGCATCTTGGAAGCGTTCTTGGTTCTGGTAATAAGTAGCAAGTTCAACTTTAGACTCATCCCAGTTTTTATTTGCATGAACTGTTCTTAACGCAAGGCTATCTGCTATATTCAATGGCTTATAATTTCGAAAATAAGGTTCGGGTTTTTCACCCATTTCAAAAGGAAAACTTTGTTTTAATGTTGCTACTCTATGCCAAGCTACCTGAGAATCAAACTCAGAAAAGTACATGCGATCCTTAAAATTATCGATGTTTTGAGTAGTTTCTATTTCTAAAAATTGAAGAACCGAATTTGAAAAACTTTTACCGATAAGAAAATACCCTTGTTGGTTAGGATGAAGATGCTCAAGCATTAATTCATATCCTATTATTCCTTCACTTGCATATTCTGCTAATTCTTCCTCAGTTGGAACATAAAATACATGTTCATTTTCTGTAGTTGTAGATTTAATGATGTCATTTATTTCTGAAGGAGCACGAAACTTTAGTCCATCAAGATCTTTTGCAAGAGTAAATTTCTCAAGGGCTACATCAAATGCACCGTTTGTATAAGCAGCCTCTGCTTCTTTAAATACCTGAGCTGCTGGTAATTGTTCTCCATTAGAAATAGAAACAAAGGGAGCATGATCTTTTATATTGCTTGCCAAACTTCCAATAAAAACCGGAATACCTTCAGCGCCAAATTGTTCAACAATAGCATTAAGGTTACTTTCGAATTGAGCCATTGCAAGCTGATGTTGTGGACTTCCAAGCTCAATCGATCTGGAATTAACAATACGCTCCATCAAAGTAGCTTTTTGATCAATTTTGGTATCAGAAAAAATTTCAGCAAACCATTTACCTGAATCAACGATAACGGTTCTTAGAAGCATGAATGTTTTAAAGCGTTGAAGCTTCAAATAAAAGCGAACAAATCCAGGGAAACCTCCAAGATTTTCATTAGAGCCAACACCAAGTGCTCCATAAAACTCATTATGACCAGCATAAAATAAAATAGCATCAGGTTTTTGAGCTATGATTTCATCTACTTGATCGAATAGTGTATATGAGCTAATTGCTGAAATGCCCACATTGACAACTTCAACTTTCCGATTGGGCATTGCGTCTTGTAATACATCTTGAACAATACGTGAAAAAGTTCCATTGAAACCATAGGGATATCCAGCAGCGCTGGAACCACCCATTGCAAAAATACGATATCCATTTTCAGGTTTATCCTTTAAAAATGTATCTGAGGAAGGATTTGGGATAGTTTTGGTATAGAAAAAATACCGAGCTGCAAAGTTTGGGTTTGGCATTAAATACTCGGCATTAGGAATATTTGGATCTATAAATAAATCAGTATTCCCCAAATAGTTTACACTTCTAAGTACTAGTTCTACAATCAGAAAAAATAAGATAGGAATCGAGAAAGTAATGGTATAGAAAAGAACCTTTCTTTTAGTAGAAAGTGGAGTTGAAGATCGTTTCTTTTTTTCTGCTCGGCTCGCCATAGTTACTTTTTTGGAATCCAAGGAGTTTCTTCGGTTCCGGAAATATGATTTTCAAATCTGCCAAGAACAAATAGAAAATCAGAAAGTCTGTTTAGATAAATAATGGAATGGGTAGATACTTCTTCTTTTGTACTACATTCAACTGTTTCACGTTCAGCTCTTCTACAAACAGTTCGTGCAAAATGGATAACAGAACCAGCTTTTGTTCCACCTGGTAGAATAAAATTTTTGAGTGGGGGAAGTTGATCTTCCATCTCATCAATTGCTAGTTCCAGAAAATTAATCTCGCTGTCCGAGATTCTATTAATTCTAACTTTGTTAGATATTGGAGTGGCTAAGTCAGCACCCAAAACAAATAGTTGTTCTTGAATTGTATTCAAATACTCATTCGTTTTTTGAGTAGGAGAATTGGAAAGAGCTATACCAAGTACGGAGTTAAGTTCGTCAACAGTACCATAAGCAGAAATGCGGATTGAATTTTTTGAGACTTTTTGTCCACCATAAAGAGAAGTCTCACCAGCATCACCGTTTTTAGTATATATTTTCATAGATAATATTTTTTCAAAAATAAGGGTTTAAAACGACATATTCATTTCAATCAAACTATAATCATTTGCTAAACTTCATTTACATAATTTTTACGGTATTCGTAACACGAACTGTTTACATTTCAGTCCAAATCTAAAGTCATTTGATGAAGCAAATACTATTATTTTCTCTGATTATTTTTTATTGCATTCCCAAACAAGCAGATGCTCGTCAATCTATATCTAATGGATATGATGTAATTGAAGCTATGCAGAATGAATATGAAGGCAAGTGGTATAAACACCTCACATTTACACAAAAAACGACTTTTTATAATCAAGATGGAAGTGTTCAACGAACACAAAATTGGTACGAAGCGCTCAGTTTACCTGGGAAACTAGCCATAAAGTTTGATGATAAAACAAGTAATAATGGGATTTTATTTAATGATGGTGTGCAATATGGTTATGCGAATGGGGAGCTCGTTCAGGAAGTTGAGAGAGAACACGAATTATTGATTTTAGGCTTCGATGTATATCATCAAGCACCGGATTATACGGCTACGCAGCTTAGCGGGCTAGGCTTTGATTTAAGTAAAATGTATATCGACGAGTGGCAGGGAAGGTCTGTTTATGTGGTTGGTGTTTCTAAGCCAGATTCATTAACACAACAATTTTGGGTAGACAAAGAGCATCTTTATTTTG